>Ga0187891_1000113_pt1 | contig 84134 bp, 85 predicted proteins | sample June2016WEW_21_4_FD_132990 | JGI IMG/M metagenome (GOLD analysis project Ga0187891, IMG submission 132990) | Peatland microbial communities from SPRUCE experiment site at the Marcell Experimental Forest, Minnesota, USA - June2016WEW_21_40 | ecosystem: Environmental > Terrestrial > Soil >... | reverse complement strand
TGAGCCGTAGCTGAACAGATCTTGTTGTTGGATGTCTTCACCGCGCATGACAGTAAGACGTCCACAACATTCTTCAGGTCACTTGTTTGTTCGAAAAAACAGAGAATTTCAGCAGCCTGCTAATGCTGCAATCGTTATTGTATCAAAGGTTCGGATTAAGGGTTCGTCATGAAACCAAGATGGTCTCGGGGTATGTTTTGACCGCAACGAAGAAAACTCCCCAACTGGTTGAGTCCAAAAGTAAGCCCGCATGGCCGACATTTAACCCAGGCGGTTCAACTAATGGGACAGGAATGAGTGGAGAAGGCGTCTCGATGCCCTATATGGCATCCCAATTAGCTCGGTTTTTAAGCTGCCCCGTGGTAGACAAGACTGGACTAAAAGGAGACTATGACTTCCAACTGCCGAATCCTTCCGAGGGTGAACCGCCTGAAAACATGACTCAAGCTCAAGATAGCATGAAGGAGAGCATCTATGATTCAATACCCGACCTTGGACTGAAACTGAAGCCTGCAAAACTCTCAATAGACGTAATTGTGATTCAAGAAGTTAATAAGCCGACCGCACAGTAAAAGTTCGTAGCATGAGCCTCTTGCAAACCTCCTCAGCGCTGTGCTTCGTCGAAAGGGGAGGAAAACCGGGGAAGGAAAACCGGGACAACCTGGGAGACTGTCGGAGATAGAATCCTGAACTGCGTAGCTTTTTCTGAGACTCCGGCGCCGATCGGTGCACTCCGTGAGCGTATGCCACGTCGCAGTCGCTGCATCCTGCCGGGCTTGCCCTGCCACGTCACGCAGCGGGGAGTCAACAGGTGCGAGACGTTCTCCTCGGACCAGGACCGCTCGGCGTACCTGCGCCTCTTGCGCGAGAACCTGCCGGACACTCACACCCGCCTGCTGGGCTGGTGCGTGATGACCAACCACGTGCATCTGATCGCGGTTCCGGAGCGCGAGGACTCGCTGGCGATTCTGTTGCGGCGCGTCCACGGGCGATACGCGCAGTACTTCAACACGCACTCGGGGCGGACGGGACATCTCTGGCAAAACCGCTTCTTCGCCTGCGTGCTGGGAGCGGATCACCTCTGGACCGCGCTGGCCTACGTGGACCGCAACCCGCTGTGGGCCGGAATGGTGCGCCAGGCGGCGGACTACCGCTGGTCCAGCGCCGCCGCACATCTGTCCGGGACGGACAGCAGCGGACTTCTGGACATGGCCTGGTGGCGCCAGCAGGGCCGACGCGGGGATTGGGCCGGCGAGTTTGAGATGGAGAACTTGGAGGCCGCCGCCGCGCTGCGGAGTTGCACGTATGCGGGGCGGCCGTACGGGGGCGAGAGGTTGGTCAGAGAGATGGCGCAGCGCTTTGGCCGTTGCTGGACACGTGGCAGACCGAAGAAGGAAGTCGCGCCTTTAGCCGCACCGGTTGAACCTGCCGATCAATTTGCGCTATTTTGAGGCAGGGGGGAGCCATCGGAATAAATCCCGCAGTTCAGGCTGTCCCGGTATTGCGCCCCGGTATTGTGCCTCGGTATTCCGCCGCCCGATATTCCCCCGGTATTCCCCGACGCTGGCGACGCGCAGGCTCAGCGTACCTGAGAACTGCTTCAACATGCAGCCACCACAATGACACGCACTATTGCTGTTCTAGCGATCGCGGCAATGAACCTCCGCGGTCAGCCCGAGAGCGCCCCGCTTCCCGCCTCGGCTCGGGACGCGACGTCTCATGTTTTTGATGCGGGGCCCAAAGCGCCTTACGTGATCTGCGGGGTTGAGTTTAAGGCCACCGTTAGAAATGACCGCCAGACCGAGGTCCGGATTGGTTCTGAACCGGTCCACTTTGCGGGCGCCGATTTGCGCATCGAGAGGGAATGGGGCGGGGAGTGGATTAGGAACGTGTTTGGGGTGCTTTGGTCTTACACCAGGGTCCTGAAGTACGACCAATGCTCCGTCGTCCCGCCGGGGGGCACTTACGAACTGCCGAAAGTGGGCGCGAACTTCAATCCCAAGAAGACCGACGGGCGCATACCCCCTAGCGCAACAGTGCGGTTTCACCTGGTGGCCCAATGCATGGACGGAGGGACCATTCGCTCCGAAAGCATCCTAACAGAGGCGATTCACATTGACCTTCCGGAGAAATATACTGAGCAGCCTCCCGCGATTCGGGAGAAATAAGGGAACCCAGAAGAAACAGAAAAGAGAGAAAAGAGGGGCGTGAGAAAAGAGGAGAAAAGAGGGACGGCCTGAACTGCGTAGCTATTTACCATGCTGGTGTGCCGAGGAAGCTAACGTGCACCTATTCCGCTACCCAGAACAACGGGCGGATTGTGTCGTCAGTGGATGCGGTCACGGGCGAGGGGAATTCGGAGGCTACGAAACCCCGAAAGACACGGGGGCACGGACGGGACGTAACCACGAACCCGAATGGTTAGTCGATATCACGACGCTGGAGCGCGCGCTTCCATTGTAAGCGGCCATACGGACGCAACAGAAGTTTACGTTGAAAACGCCGATAACACTGCGCCAGCTGGTATGATTCCTTCATGCCCAAAGCCGCGGATGAATTGCGGCCCGTTGTCAGAGTGATCTGCGGCCGCGCTTACGGGTGTTTCTTCTTACGACGATCAACAAGCAATGGGTCTAAGAGCGACTGAAGACGCCGTTCGGCCCCTTTCTGGGCCGCTAGAGCTGCTGGTAAGATGCAAAGAATGAGACAAACGGCTCCAATGCAGAAGGTTGATGTACAATCGATGCTGGTCAGGATGGCAAAACGGAAATCTGTGGTGAAGGGACCCACAACATATGAAACATATGAAGCGCCACGATGTGGATGCAGTTTCAGAGGCCAAATACCGCGATTACGTTCAGCAGATAATGACCCGGCTGAAGAGCCTGCCTGGCAATGTTGGGTTTCATTTCGCCGGCGATAGTCAAACGGGCGAGTCTTCTCTCTTCGAAGAGGCTGATCGTCTGGTGGAGCAAATGTGCCTGGAAGTCATTCGCTCCTGTTCCGAGCCCGAACTGGAACTGCTATGGTTCGGTTCTCACGCGTTCCGGCAGCACAATGACTCTAATCCGAGTAGCCGCACGGACCGGGAACAAGGAGTGCTTAAGGAATTGCATGACCGTGTCAAGTGTGCAGCCGGCGACGCGGGTCCGGGTGGAGATGAAAAGGAAGAGCCAAGAGGGGATGAATTCGAGGAGAGCTTTCGCTTCGACGGCGACGACCTGGTCTTTTTGTCGAAGGTTGCGCGGAGACTCGCGCTCCTGACGGCGCAGCCCAGCCTTGCCCCGGAAGAAGCTAAAGCGATCAGACGCGCAGTTGCGGCACTGAAGAAGTTGCCGGAGTTGACACCAGAGATAAACCTCCAAATCGAAGTCGCCCACCGTATGGGCGGCGAAGAATTCAGCGAGAATTACAGCTACGCGATCAAGCTAGACCCGCAGCGAATAGAGATCAGCTCTAGTGGAAGCCAATACAATCCCACAGTTGGATCGGACTCATTTAGCCTGGAGTCACTCAAATGGTGCGCCAATGGCCAATCTGCGCATAAGGGTAACAGGGACACGTGGCTGGAGCGGCTGGAGTATGCACTCGCCCGCGACCACACCCTGAACGTAACAGATGAATCGGGCGACAAGTGCAAGGAAGCAATCTAACGTGCTCGATCTGCGTGAACGCGGCGGTCGGGACTACCGCTCTCTGCGAAACCGACCGGTTGAAGCCCGCGGTGTGGAAGGCCTCTGCCGCCAATCCCCCGAGTGGAAGGCCCGCGGCGCGCGCCAGGCGCTTGCCATTGGCGCGCTGGGGCGGCAAGGAATGACCATCCCGGATTACGCGGAGCTCCGGGAGGGAAAATGCAACTCGCAAGATCAAAGGACCGCGCCTGGGTGTAGACTATTTTAGGAGCCGGGAGTCCAAAATCGGCATTCCGGTTGACCAGTTCGTCCGTTTCGGCTCTCCGCCCGGGAGGCAATGACGGACGTCCCTGTCAGTTCACGGCCGCCGGCCGTTACCGGCGGAGCAAGGGAGGCAGACATGCCAATGAATCGGCGCGATTTTTTCCAAAACGCATACGGGACGGCCGGGGCCGCCCTCATTACGGCGCTAGGGGGACCTGAATGGCTCCGGGGCGCAACGGCTCGGAAAGCGAGCGATGTCCTCTACCTCGGGCCGGACAGGATAAAGGTGACTCGGCTGGCGATCGGCTTGGGTACGAACGCCGGCAACGTACAGCGCGAACTGGGACTCCAGGGTGTGGCCGACTACCTTAAGTTCGCCTTTGACCAGGGGCATTTCTTCTGGGATACGGCCGACGCCTACAAGACGCATCCCCATGTCAGGCAAGCCTTGAAAAGCATCCCGCGCGAGAAAGTGACGATTCTGACCAAGACGGACGTGCACACGGCCGCCGAGATGAAGACCGATCTGGACCGTTACCGGCGGGAATTGGGGACGGATTACATTGACATCGTCCTGCTGCACGGGATGCACACGCCCAAATGGCCGGACGAATTCCAGGGGGTGATGGACGTGCTTTCGGAAGCGCGCGAGAAGGGCATCATACTCACCCACGGCGCATCCATCCATTCCCTCGAGGCGCTCCGGATGGCCGCGAAGACGCCCTGGTGCCGGGTGCAGTTGCAGGGCATCAATCCCGCCGGGGTGAGGATGGACTCGACCGACCCGGCAATTGTGGTAGCGGCGCTGCGCCAGTCGAAGGCGGCAGGCAAAGGCGTTATGGGCATGAAGGTCCTCGGTGAGGGCGCCCTGCGGGACCGCCTCGACGAAACGTTGCGCTTCGTGCTCGGGCTCGATTGCGTGGACTGCTTCACGATCGGCGCGGCAAACCGCGACGAGCTTGCAGACCTGATCCGGCGAATAGGATGAAGACAACGGGCTATTGATTTCGCTCAGGTGACCCCAACATGGGGAAGCTAATGCGCTACTGAACGCCACCGCAGCCGTGGCAGTGCTTCGCCAGCCCGTCTATCGCCGTGAACAGGGCGCGGAATTCAGTTCTTCAATTCCACGACCAGCGCTTCGAACGGCTTGTCATTCAGGTTTTCTACCTTATGTTTCGAGGGGCCGTCCCAAGTGAAATCCCCCGCCTTGTGCTGCTTGATCTCGGCCTTTCCCTCCGGCGAGGTCTCGCGCACGTTCTGATCCGTGAGATAAAAGACCACGCGGTTGAGGACGTACTCGTGCATCGGCACGCTCTGCCGTGGACCCATCCTGACGCGGACGACCCGAACCTGGCTGTTCTCGAATTCCAACTTGTGGCTTTTGGGATCGATCCGCAACGGGTCGAGAGCGGTACTCACCACCTTGCCAGGATCTCCCGCCTTCTTGATTCCGATATCCATGCCCAGCACGCCGTTGGGGGGCGGTGGGTCGTCGAACACGTACTTAGGCGGGGTTTCCGAGTAATGCAGCCCGCTTGCCGGGCTCCATTTGACCTCGCCCGCCTGCCAGTGCAGGTCCACCGTGTGGCCGTCCATGTAATGGAGCAACTCCCCGCCGCGAAAAGCGTAGATCATCACGCGGTTCAGTTTGTGGTCGTGCATCTTGGGGTGCGGCGCATTGATAATCACCTGGTCATTCTCGAAGTCCGGTTGCATTTCGGGTAGTGAGCCCCGCGCAGTCTCCGGCCCCGGAACGCCTTTGACAACTTTCCCCAGATACTCGACGTGAGCGTACGTGCCTAATCGCGGGCTGTATGCGAGATACCAGCCAACATGAACAGGGTCCTCATAGATCGCGACCTGATCGCCATTCCACTTCCAGCCCCTAGGGATGTTGTAATCGTACGGGGCGATGTTCCAATAGAAATTGCCAAACGTCAGGTGCTCCAATCCCCCCGCAAGCCATTCGGCGAGTTCACGATCGACCTTGTCCAACGCAAGCACGAATACATGTTGCGGTCCAAAGCCACCGGTGAAGCGTCCGTGTGCCCACGGGCGATCGCACTGGTAATGCGGATCGTTGGCGCCAGTATCATGTCCGACCCATCGATCGTTCTTGGCGTCAACGTGCGGAACATTCGGATGACCTTTCTCGTCCACTGCAATAAAGTTCTCGGCTCTGGCAGTGTTCTGTTGACCGTGCGCGGGGGTCGAAGCTTGCGCAGGCTCGGCAGCTTTCACGGAAGCGGGACCGCGAGCGGGGATGTGTCCGCCGCCAACCGCCGCGGGCTCCTTATCCTGCGCAAAAGCAGCCAGGCAAACTAGAACCGACAGCAGTACAATGCTCTTCATCTCGTATACTCCGCAGGTGGGCCAGCTCTGCACTCCACCTATGCCACCAATCATTTGCCGCGAACCCCGGGGTTCCTTCGCGATTTCGGTACCCGAAGAGGATTCTGGGCAGCCCAATCCGAAGTACAGGGGCCAACTTCCCTTGCCGAGGACGCTGGGCCGCGCTGGGCCACGTGAACGTTCCGTCCCGAATCCACGGCGACGGCCGGCAGCCGCAGGCAGGCTCATTTCATCGACGGGATCTCCCCGCGGATCAGTAGCCGCGCTGTTTGTCTACCACGTTCATCAGTGGCAAGCCACTCGTGTAACGGCGGACGTTCTCGGCTAGCAGCCCCATTAGACGGATCTGGCGTGCTGGCGAGAATCCACCGGTGTGTTGAGTCATCAGCAGGTTCGGGCAATCCCAGTAAGCGCCAGTCTGTGGATACGGCTCGGGGTACACTACATCCAGCCCCGCGCCGGCGATCCAGCCTTCCTTCAGCGCCTGGACGAGAGCCTTCTCTTCCACCAACGGTCCGCGGGACATGTTGAGGAAGTACGCTGTCTTCTTCATCGCCCGGAACACCTTCTCGTTGAACATCCCCTCGGATTGCTTGGTCCACGGAGTCGCGGAGACCAGTACGTCCACCTGTGGGACCATCTCCATGAGCCAGCCAGGCTCGCGGAGCGTGTCCACGAAGATCGGTTTGGCCAGGGGTTTTGCATCCGTGGCCAGGATCCGCATGTTGAAGCCGTAGTGAGCGCGTGTAGCCACGGCCGACCCTATGCCGCCCATGCCCGAGATCCCCATGGTCATGCCCTCGAGCTCCACTTGGTTAAAGTCGCGTTTCCACTGCCGCTTTTGGAACTGCGGAATGTAGGTCTTCTGGAGCCCGCGCGTCAGGCTCAAGAGCATCGCCATGGCCGTATCCCCGAGGCCCGGCGCGAACATCCGCGCCATGTTCGTTACCACCACATCGCTCTTGACCAGCTCTGGAAACAAGACGTGCTCCATTCCCGCTTCTATGGCCTGCAGCCACCGCAAGTTCTTTGCCCGCGACAGCATCTCCGCGTTGAGCGCGCCGAAAACCACGTCGGCCTCGGGCAGCACCTTGTACAATTCCTCGAGGCTGGCTGTGTGAATGAACTCAATAGGCTTGCCCGATCCCGCGGACTGGATCTGCTGGATCTCCGCCGGCTTGTAATTGGGGGGCGGGACTACGAATGAAGCCTCAGCCACCACGATGCGGACCCGGTCGGGTGGCGGATCGAATATCGCAATTCTGTCCGAGGCAACCAGGACGGGCGCCGCCGGAGCTGCAGCTACGGCTGACAGGAACAATCGACGAGATACCGAATTATCGGTCATGTACCATCTCCTTTTTCTGTATATCGGTCGCGACTGGGCTCCCCGCCACTCGGGTCACCCGAGTTGTGTCAAGCGACGGCCAGGTTCGCCCCACGCCGGCCGCAATCCGCCTCCCACGAGAGATCGTGGGTGTGCTTCGGCAAGTCTGCGTTCTCAGTACGGAGATTCTCCACCCCGCGGGTCAGATCGGTAACAGTCCGGCTGGGCGATTCGCTCATCGCTTGCCGAGATTAACACGATGCCGGCAAAGAAGGCAATCAAACGAAAGCGAGGTCGGCCACCTATTCCGCAAGGGAATAAGCACCGGTAGGTGTCGCATGGACTGTTATCCCGAGATTTCGGTTTTTGAAAGCCGCTCGGAACCTCCAGCGGAAACTGGCTCACGCGAGTCTCATTGGTAACGGTACGGCCTGGCGCGCAAGATACCATGCTCGTTGTCATCTACCTGGGAATCTGTGGGGCGTTCAGGCGTAAGCGGAGAGATCCTCCTCCCGCGGAGGCCGATTGTGGCCCAGGTTCGGGGGCAGGTCCAGCATCGGGCCCCGCCATTCCAGCATCCGGTCCACGTCGGCGTGAAGCCGATACTTGCGTTTTACTTCGGCGATCTCGGCGCCAACCACGTCGATCTTGGAGAGATTCCACTGGCCCAAGCCGTCCTGGTAGCAGTAATTGAGGTAGCCTGGCCAGCCGGCATCAATGCCCATGCACTCCACGCCCACTCGGTCCACGGCCAGAAAGTCCGTCGAGGCCAGGGCTATCCGGTGCGCCACCGGCGTGCCCGAGGACGGCCCGTTGCCTTCCATTCCTTCATAGCCGTCGACGATCCCCACGCCCCAGTTCGATATCATGCGCTTAGCCGCCAGGTACAGGTTGTAGTTGCTCTGCCGGATGCCCACGTGGAACTTGCGCTTGTCGCTGTCGGTCCAGGGCCGCTTTAGTTCAGGAGGAGGTGACAGCGGCGCGCCCATGACCACGTTCTTGATGGAAAGCGTGGCGACAACCATATTGTGCGTCTTCATGACTGACGAGGAGATCAGGAAGGCGTCGGGATCCAGCAGTTGCGCCGCCAGCCGGATGGGGACCAAGTGCAGGTCATAGTCAATGCCAGTCATGAGTTCGTAGCGCTGGCTCTCGTTCAGGACCACTAGCTTGATGTCCATGGGCTTGTGCTCCGGCGCTACGGTGTTCCAGCCGAACTCCTCGAAGGCCTGCTTGTAAGTGGCCTCTCCGCCTTCGGCGATCACCACCGGACCTTTGAAGCGCGGAGCCAGATAGTCGAGGATGCCATGGATCGCATCCAGGTGGGTCGCAGCGACGAGCCGCCGCGGGTCGATGCCGTTGGGCTTGAGGATGATGTACTTCTTGCGGTGGAGAGCGGGCCGGATCTGGTCGTCGATGGCGACGAGTGCATTGAAGACGTTCTTGCGCCGGTTGTCGCCCTTGACCAGCGAGACCCTGGACCGGCGGTCGGAGTACTTGAACAGCTTGTCTGCATCGGCGGTGCCCATGCGCGGGTCCCGTTGGGTTCCTGGATCGGGCGACTTCGGCTGTTGTGTCTGCTGCGCGGAGGCAATCGCCCCAACGCCCGCGGTCAATGCCCAAAAACGTCTGCGACTCAGTAACATCGGCAAGAGACCTCCGCTCCTACCCGCAAGTATAGCCGTCCCTGGCCCACGGGGCACGGAGAAACCCGGAGGTGCGGCATTAACGCTTGGCCGAAAGCTGGCCGTCGTGCGCTCTTTCTTGGTTGCACGGCGACCGGCGCTACAATAGCTTCTTTCGAGGAGGCTGCCGTGAAATCGTTGCCCGCCCTAGCTTTTGCCTGCGCCGTGGTTGGGCTGGCGCTGGGACAGAGCCCACCGCTAGCTTCGCAACCGGCCAAACTTCAAGCTCTGATCATCACTGGCCAGAACATCGGCGCGCACGACTGGCGCTCCACCACGCCCATACTCCGCAAGATCCTGGAAGACTCCGGCCGATTCGAAGTGCGCGTCACCGAGGAGTTTCGCGGCGCCGGGGCGGACACGCTCGCACCCTACGATGTGGTGGTGGTGAACTATTACGAGAGCAAGCGCGAGAACTTGCGCTGGGGCGATTCCGCCGACAATGCTCTTCTGAACTTCGTCCGCGGCGGGAAGGGTCTGGTGGTTTATCACTTTTCGGTGGCAGCCTTTGAGGGCTGGACGGAGTACGAGAAGATGTGCGCCGGAGTTTGGCGCTCCAACAATGGCCACCATTCCGCGCGCCACGATTTTACCATCACCGTCCAGGATCGCGACCACCCCATCACGCGCGGCCTCAAGACCACCTTCGCGGAGGCCAACGATGAGTTGTACGCGAATCTGAAATGGCAGCCGGCGGGGGCCTTCCACGTGCTGGCCACGGCCTGGGACAATCACTCCCTCTACCGGCAGGGCGAGAAGCAGCCGTTAGAGGGGCCCGGCGCGGCCGAACCCATGCTGTGGACCGTGAATTACGGGAAGGGGCGCGTGTTCGTCACCGCCATGGGTCACGACGCCGAGGCCATGAAAAATGCGGGATTCGCGGTCACCTTGGCGAGAGGTACGGAATGGGCCGCCTCCGAGAAAGTGACCATCCCTGTGCCGCCAGAGTTAAGGTAGCCACCACTGCAAATTCAAATCTGGTTGATGGACGCCTCATTTTCCAGGCCGCCAAGCAGGACGAAGAGACCGGCGCCCACCGCATCGCCGTGAGTCCCGCGTGTTTCCGCTCACTGGCCATACCGCTGCCGTTGGGAATCAAGGCCGCCGGCCCCGTTATTCACGCGGGCGCGGCTCTGTTGCTCGCCACGGTGGCATTGATCGCCGCCGCTGTGAACGGGCCCAAGGGCAAGCAACGGGTCGTGACGATTGGGTAAAATAGCTGTTTCACATGAAAACTCTCCTTACCATAGTCGCCGCCGGCGTCCTTCTGGCCGGCTGCTCAGAACAACCCGCGCCGCCCGCCGCGGCCAAGAAAGAAGAAGCCAAGCCAGAGCCCGCCACCGGCCAGAGCGCTCTGTTCAAGATGTACGAGGTAGCACGCACCTGGGCGCCCGATGTGGCGGTGCTAAAAATGGATAGCGTGCGCGTGGAAGGCGTGCCCGACCAGCCCGGCAAATCCGGCGGATGGGAGGCCGTATTCGCCTCCGAGCAGAAAGGCTCAGCCCGTTCGTTCACTTGGTACGCGATCGACCAGGAGCCCACCATTCACAAGGGAGTGTTCGCCGGCGCCGAAGAAGGTTACTCGGGCGCGCGCGCCGAGACCTCGCCGTTCCCGATTGCGGATGTGAAGATCGACACCGACGCCGCATTAGCCACGGCCAAAGGCAAAGAGGAAGCCTTCGAGCAGAAGAACCCCGGCCAGCCCGTCATCTTCCTGCTGGAAAAGTCCAGCCGCTTCGCGCATCCGGCGTGGCGCGTGATCTGGGGAGAATCGGTGAGCACGTCGGGCTTTTCGGTCTTCGTGGACGCGGCCACGGGCAAATTTCTCGAGGTCATGCACTAATCCGGATTCGCCAGCTCCGGCGGGCGGGCGCGGTTGTGAGGAGCGGCTGATTCGAGCGCCAGCCGCAACCGCACTGGGATGCGGTTGACCAGCGCGACGACCAACTTGTATCTCCAGCCGGGCACGACGAACAGCTTGCGCCGGCGCAGGCCAGCCAGCGAAGCATCGACGACGTCTTCGGCGCTCATCCAGAATGATTTTGGAATGGATGCTCGGTCAACGCCTGCCACATCGTGAAACTCGCTATAAGTGAAGCCGGGGCATAGCGCCTGCACCACCACCGGCGAGCGCGCGGATCTCAAGTCCAGGTAAATCCCTTCGGTGAACGCGTTCACCCAGGCCTTGGTGGCGCAGTAACTGACGCTGCCTGGACTGCGCGTGAAGCCGGCCACGGAAGCTACGTTTATGATGGAGCCGCGGCCACGCACCACCATGGCCGCGAGCGCAGCGTGGGTGAGTCGTAGGATGGCGCCGATGTGGAGGCGATGCATTTTGAGCTGCTCGTCGAGTGGCACTTCATAGAAGCGGCCCTTAACGCCGAAACCGGCGTTGTTGACCAGCAGATCGAGGCGCGGCTCAGCGGCGAGGCGCGCGGCGACGCGGTCCATCTCCTCCGCGACCGACAGGTCCGCGGTGCAGGCTTCCACATCGACCTGGTGGGCGCGTTCGAGCTCCGCGGCAAGTTGCTCGAGCCGGTCGCCGCGGCGCGCGATGAGCAGAAGATCGTGACCTTGCGCGGCCAGCTTGCGCGCGAAGACCGATCCGATGCCGGCCGAAGCGCCGGTAATGGCTGCGAGCGAGTTAGTCATAGGTTTTTGGCCGGACACGGGGGATTCGTGAGTTACGGCTCAGCTTTTGCGGCGGCGCTGCGGCGTGGCGTTCGCGGCTTCTTGGGAGCACCGGCATAGGCGTAGGGATCCTCCGGTGCCTCAGGTTCCGCGCGCTGGAACCAGCGCTTCAGTGTGCCCCAGGTGTCACGGATGCGGCGGTGAACGGGGCGATGAGCCACGGCAGCCCTCCTGCACGATCATACAACAATGAGCGGACTCCTTCGGGTCAAGTGCCCGGCGCCAGCAATGCCCTGGCTTCGGCGACCAGGAACAGGGAGCCAGTGATGAAGATGACGTCGTCCTGGCTTGCATCTTCGATCAAGCGGAGGGCCTCTTCGAGGTTGGGAGCGATTTGCAGGTTCGCGTGATCGGCGACAGTGCGGAGGGACTCGGGGGCCAGGGCGCGTGACTGGCGCGGCGCGGTGACGATCACCTGCCAGGCGTGGGGGAAAAGGATGCCGGCGATTTCGGCGGCGGCTTTGTCACGCATGATGCCGAAGATCAGGCGCAACCGCGTGGCCGCGTAAAAGCGGGCGATGTAGGCGGCCAGCGCGCGGGCGGCTGCGGGGTTGTGCGCGCCATCGAGGATAATCGTGGGGCGCTCGCGGACCTGCTCCAAGCGGCCGGGCCATCGGGCAGCGGCGATGCCGGCTTCAATCGAGCGGCGGTCAACGCCGCAGGCGAGCAGCGCCAGCGCGGCGGTGACGGCGTTCTCCGCCTGGTGCTCGCCGGCGAGCGGGCAGCGGATGGAGAGCGGGGTCGCGCCCGGAAGCTCGAAGCGGCTGCCGCGGGCGTCGAGCGACATGGTTTGGATGGGCCACTCAGCGGCGCGCGTCACCGGAACGCCCAATTCGGCGGCGCGGCGATCCAGCACGCTCGCAGCTTCCGGGCGCTGGCGCGCGAAAACAGCGGGCACGCCGAGTTTCAGGATGCCGGCCTTCTCGGCGGCGATGGACTCGATGCCGCGGCCGAGGAACGATTCGTGATCGAAATCGATGGGCGTGATAACGGCGAGCGACGGCCGCACCACGTTGGTGGCATCCAGGCGTCCGCCCAGCCCGACCTCCAGCACCACCCGGTCCACAGCTTCTTCGGCGAAAATCAGGAACGCCATCGCGGTGACGGTTTCGAAATAGGTGGTGTGCAGGTCGATGGCCTCGCGAACCAGCAGTTGCTCGACCACGGTGTGGACGCGATTGAAGGCGGCGGCGAACCGCTCGGCGGAGACTGGAAGGCTGGCGATGCAGATGCGCTCGGTGGGCTCGGCGAGATGGGGCGAAGTGTACAAGCCCGTGCGTAGACCGGCGGCGCGGAAACCGGATTCGATCATGGCGCAGGTGGACCCTTTGCCGTTGGTGCCGGCCACGTGGACGATCATTAAGCGGTCTTGCGGATTGCCGAGCGCGGCCAGCACGGTGCGGATGCGCTCCAGGCCGAGCTTGGCGGTCTTGATTTCGTTGCCCAGCGCGTAAAGGAAGTGGACCGAATCGGGGTAGTTCACTGCTGGCAGAAGAAATCGAGCGCGCGGGCGATGTAGGCCTTCAGCTCCAGGCGCGGCACTACGGCGTCGAGCATGCCGTGCTTGACCAGAAACTCGCTGCGCTGGAAACCTTCGGGAAGCTTCTGGCGGATGGTTTGCTCGATGACGCGCGGGCCGGCGAAACCGATCAGGGCACCGGGTTCGGCGATGTTGAGGTCGCCCAGCATGGCGTAGCTGGCGGTGACGCCGCCGGTGGTCGGATCGGTGAGCACGCTGATAAAGGGCACGCGGGCCTGGTCGAGCCGCATCAGCGCGGAGCAGATCTTGCACATCTGCATCAGGCTGACGGCGCCTTCCTGCATGCGCGCGCCGCCGGAGGCGGAAACGATCACCAGCGGCGAGCGGGACGCGAGCGAGCGTTCGATGGCGCGCGTGATCTTCTCGCCAACTACGGCGCCCATGCTGCCGCCGATGAAGCGGATCTCCATCGAGCACATTTCGACCAGGCGCCCGCCGAGCTTGCCGCGCGCGGCGATCAGGGCGTCGCGGAGCCCGGTTTCCAGGTGAGCGGCCTCCAGGCGCTTGGCGTAAGGTTTACTGTCGACGAAGCCGAGCGGGTCGGTCGAGTGCAACCCGGCATCGAAAACTTCGTATTCGCCGCCATCGAGCAGCATGCGGACACGCGAGACGGCGTCAATGCGGAAGTGATGGCCGCACTTGGGACAGATATTCCAATTGGCCGCCAGGTCCTTCTTCCAGACGATCTGGCGGCAGCCGTCGCACTTCTGCCAGAGTCCTTCCGTCTTGACGTGCTTCGAATTTTCGTCGATGGCCTGCGGCTTCTTCTCGTCCGGCCTGTCGCGCTTAAACCAAGACATGCAATCCACCAACTTACCGCGGGTAGGGATGGCCCCGCAAGGTTGCGAAGGCGCGATAGATCTGTTCGGCGAGCATTGCGCGCGCCAGCTCGTGCGGAAAAGTCATGGCGGAGAGCGAGAGCAGCAAGTCAGCCCGGCCGGCCCAGGCGGGCGGCAGGCCGTCGTGCCCGCCCACCAGGAACAGCAGGTCGCGGCCCTCCATTTCACTCTTGGCGATGAGTGCGGCGAAGGCGGCGGAATCGATCGGCTTGGCGCACGGATCCAGAAAGATTTTGCGCGCGGCGGGATGGCGGGCCCAGAGATCGGTGCGCTCGGGGCGGATCTCGCGCATCTCGATGGCAGCATAGCGGGCGGCGCGGCCGAGAAAATCCTGCGCCACGGCATTGATGTGCTCGCTCTTGGGTTTGCCGATGAAGTAGACGAAGATCTTCACTCGGAAGGAATCTCGACCGGCTTCGCATTGCGCCAGAGCCGCTCCAAATCGTAAAAGGCGCGGGCCTTGGCGGAAAAAACGTGTACCAGCATGTCGCCGTAATCCGCCAACACCCATTCGCCCCGCTCGTAGCCTTCCAGACTCATCGGCAGCTCGCCCGCCTGGCGTTTGAGCTGCAGCGTGACTTCGTCGGCGATGGCCTGAATCTGCCGCTGGTTGGAGCCGCTGCAGAGGACGAAATAGTCGGCGAAGGAAGTGATGCCGGTCAAATCCAGAACCTTGATGTCGGTGGCCTTCTTGGATTCGGCGGCGCGGACGGCAATCAGCCAGGTTGGGGCGGCGGCCGGTAGGGCGGCGGTTGCTTCGAGATGTGCCTTCGTCAGAACACGCTCCTGTTGGTATCGTACTACGCCCGCTTCGCAGGCGGGGCTGAAGCGGGCTCGTGTGCGATACAGAAATGGAGTTATATGATGTATGCGGGCTAGCGAAAGCATGCCCCACCGGGGGACCATGACCGACATCACCACTTATTCCGCCACTCAACAGGCGCGGCTCATCCGCGAGCGGCGTGTCTCGTCGCGCGAGCTGGTGGCGGCGCACCTCGAACGGATCGCCGCGATCAATCCGAAGATCAATGCTGCCGTCGAAGTACTCGCGGAAAGGGCGCTGGCCGAGGCCGCGGCTGCCGATGCGAGCGAGCCGCGCGGGCCGCTCCACGGCGTGCCGTTCAGCATCAAGGACTCGCTCGAGTTGGCCGGCACGGTCGTGACAGCGGGAACGCTCGGCCGGAAGAACGCGCCGCCCTCCACGGAAGATGCGGCGCTGGTGCGGCGTTTGCGGCGGGCGGGCGCTATCCCCATCGCCAAAACCAATCTGCCGGATCTGCTGTTCGCCTTCGAGAGCGACAACCTGATTTTTGGCGCCACCCGCAACCCGTACGACACGGCGCGCACGCCGGGAGGATCTAGCGGCGGAGAGGCCGCCCTGCTGGCCGCTTGCGGTTCGCCGCTTGGCCTAGGCAGCGACTGCGCCGGCAGCGTGCGCCTCCCCGCCGCCTTCTGCGGATGCGCCGCCCTCAAGCCGACCTCCGGCCACCTGCCGCGCACCGGTCATTTTCCACCGGCCGGAGGCTGGATCGAAACGCTCTGGCAGGTGGGGCCTATGGCGCGCCGTGTGGAGGACCTGATCACCGTGATGCCGCTGCTGGTTGGTCCCGATGGCCACGACCACACCGTCGTGGACATGCCGCTCGAAAACCCGCGCGCCGCGCGGGTGCGCGACCTGCGCCTCGCGTTCTATACCGACAATGGTCTCGCCGCGGCCGATGAGGAAGTGGCGCGCGTGGTGCGGGCGGCGGCGGCGGCACTGGCCCAGGAGGGCAGTCGCGTGGAAGAGGCACGGCCCGCCTGCCTGGATGCCGCTTACGATATCGAGATGCAACTGATCGGCCCGGATGGCGGCGACGGACTGCGAAGCTATCTTCGGGACATCGGTTCAACGAGCGTCCATCCGCTGCTGACTGGCTGGCTGGATAAGTTGGAGCAATACCGCACCGGCATTGACGGATTCGCGCACTACTGGAGCGAGTGGTTCCGTTACCGCGCCGAAATGACCGCATTCCTCGCCGGCGGATACGACGCGATTCTGTGTCCGGCCTATATCCACCCGGCTCTGCAGCTCGGCACCTCTATCCTGGATGAGAACTTCATCGGTTTCAGCCACACCATGGCTTACAATGTCGCCGGATGGCCGGCCGCGGTTGTGTGCTGCGGCGAATCGGCTACGGGCCTGCCCATCGCCGTGCAGATAGCCGCCGCGCCATGGCGCGAAGACGTGGCGCTGGCCATTGCGTTGCGGCTGGAACAGGCATTTGGCGGATGGAAGCCGCCGGCGGGATAGGGCCGGTGCCGCACGACCAGCGTGCCGGTCATTTGCAACCGGCACTCGAATGCTGCTTTGATGAGGATTCAATCGTGGGCGGAGATTAAATGCGCCTTAGCTGGAACGAAATCAGGGCTCGTGCGGCCCGCTTCGCCGAGGAATGGAAGGACGCTCGTTACGAGCGGGGCGAGAGCCAGACTTTCTACAACGAGTTCTTCGAGGTGTTCGGCGTCACAGAGCACTTGTTCGGGCTGTATGAGAAGCTCGTCGTTCCGGGCTGAGGAGAGATCGCGCGGGAACCACGGCCCGCGGGGCGAACCCCGGATTTGCTATGATCGCTTTGCCACCGCCGGTTGGCGGGGCTTTGCAATCCGAGTGATGAGAGTGAGGGCAACCTGTCTATGTCGAAACACGAAGAAGCCGATCTGATCCTCAAGCTTTACGATTTGCGCCGCGAAGCGACCATGCGCAAAGCGCGCGACTGGTATTTTCGCGAATTCAATCCCGAATCCATGGAGGACATCACCAAAGCGCTGTTCAGCGAACACAGCGGCCATGTGCGGATGGTGTGGACCTATTGGGATATGGCTGCCGCGCTGGTCAACCACGGCGCCATCAGTCTCGACCTGTTTGTCGATACCAACGGAGAGCACATCGGCACCTTCCTCAAGGTCGAGCCTTTCCTGGCTGAGCTGCGCGCCAACTTCGGGGCGCACTATCTGGTCAACCTGGAAAAGCTGATCGACGCCATGCCCGACGGCCGCCAGCGGATGGCCGCCTTGCGCGAGCGCATGAAAGCCATGCGCGGACGGCTCGCCGCGCAGTCCGCTGCCACCAGCGCCAACTAACAGACGGAGCCGTGCATCGTAGAGCCGGCCGAGGACGTCCGCCCCTACCGCGATGAGATGTCTTTCGGTGTGGCCAGGTAGCCAACGATCTGGTCTTTAGTGACCTGGTTGATTACCAGTTCGTAGGGAGTGTGGCCGCTCTTGGAGGTGTAAAACTGCACCGGCTCGTTGACGCTCTTGTCCTTCTTTTCGGCCGCCGGCTTGTCGTCCGCAATCACCGAGATGGTGTACTTCTGGTGCTTATAATCAACGCTCTTCACTAGCAGCGTGATATCGGCCACACGCTGCGGCTTCTTGGTCTTGCCCAGCTTGATATCAAAATAGTTGCGCTCGCCTTTCAGTTTCAACGCCTGCAGCTCCCGACCGTTGGTGGCAATCAAGCCGCTTTGGACGCCCAGGTCGCCGGTGACGGATTTGAGATCGGCTATGGTCTTGTCAAGCTGACTCTGCGTCATGGCGGCCTGAGACTTCACGGCGCCCACGTCGGTCGAAACGTCGGCAATCTTGGCATTGGCCGCGGTCACAGACTGGTTGACCTCGCTGATCTGCCCCGTTACCTGTTGCTGCATCTTGGCTTCTTCGGCTTCGAGCTGCCTGGCCAACTGGTCGGCGTGAGCTTGCGCCTCCACTTTTGCCTCGCTGGACATACTGCGGGACTGCGCTCTTGCGTTCGCCAGTTCTTCCTTCAATGCGTCGATATGCCGCTGCTGGGCCGCCGTGCTGACCGAGGAGGCGTCGCGCAAGCCGGCCACCGTCGCCGTCAGCTTTTCCACCTTTTGCGTCATGTCGGTTTGGAGATGGTCCAACTGAACGTACAGGTAAATGTTGGCTGCCACCAGGGCGATCAGGCCTCCGGTCAGCAGCGGAATTGCCAAACCCGATCGCTGGGGCGGGTGCGGCGCGTAGGTTGAGGTTAGGCTCACGTCTCGATCTCCTTGATCTTTGATCCCTCTAGTATAGATGGGATTGATCGGGATGCGGTTTCATCCCCGGTACCCACTTGTGCGACAGGGGGGGCTTCTTGCGGTCCTTCGCGCTCCGGTCAAGGGCCGTGCCGGTAGGACAATCGGCTCTGCGTAATAGCTTGATCTCCGCGCCCTGTGTCGCCGCACACAAGGAGGCTCATTCAATGCGCTGGAGCCAAGGCCCCGCCGCCAGTTATAATCCCCTATTGACACCGAAAACCGCCTTCCTTTTTCCCGGTCAGGGGTCGCAGTACGCCGGCATGGGCAAGTCGCTCGCCGATAAGTTTCCTGTCGCGCGGCGCACGTTTGAAGACGCCGACGATGCGCTCGGCTTCGCCCTTTCGCGCCTCTGTTTTGAAGGCCCCGACGATCGACTCAAGCTCACCGAGAACCAGCAACCCGCTTTGCTGACGGTCTCCGTGGCTGCCTGCGAGGTGCTCGTCGAGCACGGCCTGGCTCCCGATTTCGTGGCCGGCCATAGTCTGGGCGAATACGCCGCGCTGGTGGCCGCCAAGAGTCTCCGGTTCGGCGACGCCGTCCGCCTGGTTCGCCACCGCGGCCGCTACATGCAGGAGGCCGTGCCGCCGGGGGTGGGCGCTATGGCCGCCATCCTCAGATTGCCGGAAGGCAAGCTGGATCAAATCCTCGCCGAAGCTGCGCAGGGTGAGGTCGTCAGCGCGGCGAACTTCAACTCGCCGGACCAGGTGGTGATCGCCGGCCACGCCGGTGCCGTCGGGCGCGCCATGACGCTCGCCAAAGCTGCCGGTGCCCGCCGTGTGCTGCCCCTCCCGGTGAGCGCGCCGTTCCATTGCGCCCTCATGAAGCCGGCGCAGGAGCGGCTGCGCGCCAATCTGGATGAGACCGAATTCGCCGACCTCGCCTGCCCGCTCATCAACAACTGGCAGGCGCGCGAAATCCGTACCGGCGCCGAAGCTCGCGAGGGCCTCTACAACCAAGTGCCGAACCCCGTGCGCTGGGTGGAAAGCATGCGCCTGCTCGCCGACAGCGGCGTGGAGCGCGCCTTCGAATCCGGCGCCGGAGGGGTGCTGTCCGGCCTGGTGCGCTCGATCGCTCCCTCCATCACCGTCGCCAAGGCCGGCGAAGCGGCCGATTTCGACTCCATCGGCGCTTGACACCCGCGCGGCGTGTTGGGGGTCGCTGGGCGATTCGAAAAGCCTACGCCATCCGGATAGGCGGGCTATCCGCTGACTGCACGTTGGAATTTCTCGAAGGAAAGGACCCGACATGCTATCTCGGCCCTGCTAGCAACCAAGGACCGGGCTTGCCTCTGCGCGCAATCGTTCGTTACGAACCAACCACGGTACGGACAAGAGCGTCTCTTTCTCTTGCTGAGGACGCGGAGACGAACTCTTCCAGGCTTGCGAAAGCAACGATGACTTCAAACTCCGATGCCAGTCTCCTCATCGGGGGCACTGAATCCGCGCCGTGGTCTTCGAGGGTGCCGATCGCGCTGGTATCGAGAATTATCTTCGGCAGCACGGCTGTCTCCGGCGCACTCCGCGTTCATTGGCCAGATGTTCTCACGCTCTCGCGCGGTCGCCGACAAGCGGGCCGGCCATTTCCTAACGCTCTCTCAGGGTCAGAAACGCGCTAGCAGGCGCCATCGGGGAGCAGCCGGCTGGACCAGGTATCGGCTGGAAATGGTGAGTTGGTTGAGCCGCTGCTGGCAGCGTGCGCGCTCGACGATCGCCATGGTTCGACACCACGCAAGCAATTCGTGCGTCTGCCGCAGCCGGGCGGCTGGGACCGGGCCCGCAGCCAGTTCGCACCGCAGCCGGTCGCCCAATTCCACCCACAAAGCATTGGCCTTGGCGAAGTCGCCCGCAGCAACGGCGTTCCGGATGCGGTCTTCCAGCGATTTTTCCCGATCCTTCATTTTTCTTCGATCATTCGTTGATGATCGACTCGGAATCGATCTGCTCAGCCTGCATCATTTGGGTCAGAAAGCTACCCTGCTGCTCCAGAGTGGCAATCGCGGCATCGGCCGCCGCCATTTGTTGCGTCAGGTTGCTCTGCATGGTGGCGATCTGGTCATTCTTGGCCGTAATCTGGTTACCGATGGAGGTCGCCTGGCTCTGCAGACTGGTTTCCTCGTTCGTCACCAGGCCCACGTTCGGGTCCACCAGGTCGGTGAGCGCGTTGGTGGCGTTTTCGAGCCAGCCTCCGCCGGTCGCGGAACCGAGGAAGGACGCAACCGCGGAGGGGCTGCTGCTGTAGGCGCTGTCCAACGTCTGGGAGTTGAACGTCAACTGGCCGTTTTCGCTCAGGGTGAGCCCCAGCGCCGCCAGCCCGTTAACTCCACTAGTCGAAGATGTGAAGTAGGTAGCCAGATTATCGACCGCCTCGGTGACCTCGGAGAGGATGGGCTGGCCCTGCAACGGGCCGGCGGATTGGCCGCGCTGCGATTGCAGATCCGTTACCACCGTGTTATATGCCGAGGTGAAAGAAGAGAGAGCGCTGCTGAGGGCGTCGTCGGTGCCGCTCACCGTGATGGTCACCGGATTGCCGGGATCGGCCGACAGCAGATTGACGCTGAGGCCGGTGGCGATCGTTACCGACGGCGAGTTGCTGTAGACCGTGTTGCCGGACCCGTCGACGATGTAACTTGCCGTGCTGCCCTCCGGGCCCTGGGTTTGCAGGCTGTCGCCGTTGGAATCCTGAATATCGAGCGTCTGCGCGCCGAGGGTGGTGGCTTGCAGCGAAATGCGTTGGTCCGGACTGGCATCGGAACCGACGTTTACGACCGTAGCTTGCACTTGGTCGCCATACTGCTGGTTGATGGCCGCGGCGACGCTGGTGGCGCTGCCATCGGTGGATTGAATCTGGTATGAGTTGTCGCCGATGACGAGGCTGTAGGTCCCGCCCGGATCGCTGGTGGTTCCGGTCCATGTGCTGGCACTCAAGCTGGAGGCGTACGCGCCGGCCGAATCCACCTCAATCGAGTAGGTGCCCGCGACCGCGCCATCGCCGAGGGAGGCGCTGACCACGTCGGGATCGGAAACGTCGGCCTGGTACGAGCCGCTCAAGGCCGTGCCGACACCCTGGACCGCGGTCTGCAGCGCGGTCAGATCATTACCGATAGTAGAAAGCTCGGTGGATTGGTTCTGGAGCGCAGTCTGCTCGTTGGTGAGTTGCGTGACCGGCAACTCGGCGATGGCCACCGCCCGGCTGATCACATCCTGCAACTCGCTCGAGTAGTCGCTGGCGCCGGTGAACGTTCCCGATGTGCTGCTGGTGCTGCCGCTGCTGGAACTGGTGCCGGTGCCGGAGTTCGACGAGGAACTGTTGGATCCCTCGACTGTAATGGGATCGAGGATGGTGGATAACGCGCTGCTAACGGTGCTCATAGATGCTCAAGCGGTCCGGGCCGGAGGTGGGGTCCGGCCCGGACCGCGGATCATGGCCAACGGTCTCGCCCGCCGGCGGTCAGGATGTTGGCTACGTCCCCTTCAACAGGGTGAGCAGCGCTTGTGGTTCGGCGTTGGCCTGGGCCATGGCGGCAATCGTAGATTGCTCCAGGACCTGGGCTTTGCTCAGGTTGGCCGCTTGCTCCGCCACATTGGCGTCGCGAATCTGCGATTCGGCGGAGCTGAAGTTGGTGATCTGCGACTGCGCCAGGCTCGACGCGAAGCCGAGTTGGTCTTCACCCGTGCCGACAGCGGCTTGCGCGGTGCCGAGCAAAGAAACCGCGTTGGTGATGGCGGTGACCGCTGCCTGTGCACCGGCCATGGTGCCGATATCGGCCGTGCCGCCGGTGCCCACCTGCATTGCGGTCAGGGTCATGCCTTGCGCGGGTGTTTGCGTCGTGAGTCCCGTACCATCCGACGTGGTGCCGAGCGATACCTGGAAATTGGGAAGCGTACTAATGAAATTGAGGGCCGTGCCAGCGGGATTCTGGACCGCCGTGATCTGCTGAAGCGTCGAATCGTCGGAATTCTGCAGGGCGGAGTTAATCGCCCCCAGCGTGTCCGCGATTGTGTCCGTGTCGGCGTTGGTCAACTTCACGGTCAGGGTGTGGGCCGTGCCGGAGGCATCGTTGGCGGAAATCGTGACCGCCTGAGTAGCGGCACCCGCGGACACTTGTGAATACAGCAGGTCGGTTTCGGTGTTGGGGCTGCCCTGCGTTCCCAGCATGTAGGAACCGCCCGCGATCAGGCTGCTTCCAGCACTCCCCGCTGCCGCTCCGGTGGGAGCGCCAGGGGCGGCGAGATTCCCCATCAGGGCATTGGACATCAAGTCGTCCGCGGTGACCTGGAAAGCGGCGTTGCTGGAACTGAAGGCAAGCTGCTCTTTGCCGTCGGCATCGGTGTGAATGGAAGCCGTGATGCCGGCTGCCGCAAAGGCTCCGTTGCTGGCGCCGGCAGTGGTGGCGGCGGACTGAATAGCCGCGTTGATGGCCTGCACCAGACTGGTCGTGTCATCCACGCCGTTCATATTCACATTGATCTTGACGCCGTTGGCACCGCCGAATCCGGGGCCGGTGAAGGTGAACGAGGTGTCGCCGTTGGTCAACGCGGCTACGTTCGCGCCGGTGGTGGCGATGGCGTTCACGCTGGTGGCGCTGGAAGCGCCCAAGTCGTAGTCACTGGCGGCGCCGAGGGGGTTCAGGCTGACCGCCTGCACGCCGGACAACCCGAGGCTCTGCGTATCCACGGTTGCATGGCTCAGATCGACGTTCACGATGCCGTTGGCGGTGCTCTGGCTGCCACTGCCGGCGCCAAAGTACACGCTCATCAGCTTGGCGAACGTGCCGCCGGTATTGAGACCGATCGACTGCGCCTGGCGGTTGATTTCGCCCAAGTCGGTCTGGAACTCGTTGTTCAACGTGGTGCGGTCGCCGGTAAAGCTGCCCGAGGCCGATTGCGTGGCCAAGGTTTGCAGCGTGTTGACGATCTGGCTGATGTTACTCATGCCGCCGTCCATGATCTGCAACTGGGCGGTAGCATCGTTGCCGTTCGCATAACCTTGCGTCAGCTCGGAAATCGCGCTCGCATACTGGTTGGCAACCGCCAGGCCCGCCGGGTCGTCTCCGGCCTCATTGATGCGATAGCCGGACGTCAACTGGTCGATGGTGTTGCTCTGGAAGATACTGTTGGTAAGCAGGTTTTCCTGCGCAATAAGGGAATCGGTGTTGGTTTGGATCGAAAGTGACATTGGGAAATCCTTTCAGTTTTTTGGGGCGGCTTCTTGCCGCGCACTACCCTTATCGGAAAGGGTTGCGGAAACTTGAGGGGAAGTCTCCAGGCGGGCCAGCAGCCCGCCCCAATCCGTCACCGGCCCCACCCCGGCGGCGGCGCGATTTTCCTCGCGCACCAGTTTCAGCTCGCGCGCGATCACCGGCGTGTCGCGTGGCGCGCGGATGCCCACCTTCACCCGCGAGCGGCCGATGTGGGCAATCACAATCTCGATCCGGTCGCCGATTAGAATGGTTTCTCCCGCGCGGCGCGACATCATGAGCATACGGCCTCCGCCGGCTCCGGCAGGGCGTGCCGATGCGAGTAAGTAGAATCCCGCATCACCGCCTGCACCGCCCGCAGCGAGCGAAGATTGATCACCAACGGCGCCAGCAGGTTCACGGTGGGGCCGGTCTCGCGGATCGAGATCACGCCGAGCGCCCAGACATCCCTCCCGATGCGCGGCCGGCGAACCGAGGAAAGATCGGCCGCCTCCCGGTCTTCTTCCGACATTTTCAGCCGGAATTGCGGGTCCACCGCCAGCACCGGCGCGGTGATGAAACACAGCCCCGGTTCCTCCAGGCTCTGCAGAAATACCAGCGGGCGGGCACGCTCCTGGCGAATCAAAACAAACTGCCGGCGGTCTTCGAACCCCGGCAGACCGCGCGGAAACTCGATGGTGTCCCGCGATTCGAACGCGATGCGTCCAAAATTCTTGGTATCGAGTAACGGCATCGAATCCATCCCAGATTGGACATCGGCGGTTTTGGCCGGAACTTTAGCCCAAGCAAGCGGCCGCATGGCGGGTGAGGCAGGAGAAGCTTTCCCAGCTCCGACAGCCAAACCTGCCGCCATCTCCGGTTGTGGCCGTGCGTTAGAATCAGGGATCGCTTCCATGCACACACGCCGATTGGCTTGTTTCATCCTGGGAATGTGGCTGGCCGCTGGCATCGCGGTGGCCTGGCTGGAGAGGGAAGACCTCCAGACGATTCAGGACGTGCTGTCGCAGCCCGACCCGGCGGTGGCGGAGCGGGTAAGAGCGCTGGGCGCGCACGAAACGTATCTGCTGATGGGGCACGTGGCGGCGGAGCAACGGCAGCGGACGATCAGGAGCTGGGAGGACGTCCAGTTGGTTCTCGGCCTCGGGTTTTTCTTCTTTCTGCTGTTCGGTACGCGCGAAGGCAAGCTGCCGCTGGCGATGGCCCTGCTGCTGGTGGGAATAGTGCTGCTGGAACGGTTCCTGCTGACGCCGGAGGCGTTGTCGCTGGCGCGGATTGCGAGCTTCGCGGCCGGCGCATCGTCCGGCGAAGCGGTACGGAGGATGGTCCTGAGCTCCGCGCACGAGGGCTTTGAGATCGCCAAGTGGATGGTCGAGGCGACGCTGGCAGCCGTGCTGGTGCTACGGCGCAACCAGCGGTTAAGCGACTCCGGGGACCAGCTCGACGTGGTCGATAAATCCGATTACGGCCATGTCAATCGGTGACTGAGTCCGGCCCACCGCGGTCATCGCGCTGAAGCCCTCGGTGGTGACCAGCACCCGGTCGCCCACGCCGGCATCCACCGCGTCGAGCGCCACCACCGCGTCGCCGCGGTTGGATCCGTCCAGGTTCAGCGGCTGCACCAAAAGGATCTTCGAGCCCTCGTGACTCGGGTGCTTGTGGGTCGCTACCAGCTCGCCGATGACGCGCGCAATCAGCATGGCTCAATGCCGCTCCGGGTGGCGCACCGGCTTGGAGGGCTTAGCCGCCACGCGGTGGACGGAATCGACGATGCCAACGATCGTGGCGTCGGCCGGCGGCTGCCCGGGAAGAAAGGCGATGCTGGCTTCCCTGCCCCGCACCCAATAGATCATTTCGCCCGCCCCGGCGCCGGTGCAGTCCGTGCACACCAACCGTTTGCCGGTATCTTTGAGATCGGCGGCCAGCGGTTGCACCAGCAGCAGGCGGTAGCCTTCCAGGCTCGAATTCTTCACCGTCGCCCAGATGCAACCGACCACGCGCCCCAATTGCATACACTAATCCAGGCGAACGTCGTCGACGATGCCGACGATGGCGGTATCGACGGGCGTGTCCTTGCAGCCCTCGGCCATGCGCGCGGAACTGCCGGAGACGGCGAGGACTCGTTCGCGGTAGCCGGCGCCGACGGTGTCGACGGCCACCACGTAACCGGCATCGTCCTTGCCCTCCGGCGAAACCGGCTTGAGCACCAGCAGCTTCTTGCCTTCCAGACGCGGGTCTTTCCGGGTGGCCACGACGGTACCCACCACGCGGGCGAGAATCATTTGTCGCTCCGGTGAGCCGGCTACTTGCCGGCGTTGGCGGCCTGGGACTTGCCGATCGGCAGCACGTCCTCCAGGCTCTGGTGCGGACGCGGGATAACGTGGACCGAGATCAACTCGCCCACGCGCCGGGCCGCGGCGGCGCCGGCATCGGTGGCGGCACGAACTGCGGCCACGTCGCCGCGCACCATCGCGGTAACGTACCCCGAGCCGATTTTTTCCCAGCCGACCAAGGTCACCTTGGCGGCTTTCACCATGGCGTCGGCGGCCTCAATCATGGCCACCAACCCGCGCGTTTCGATCATTCCTAAGGCTTCACCCATCTATTCTCTCCACGATCCACTTTAAGCCATACCGCGTGTCCGGAGGGCCTCGTCAACCAGGCCGATCAGCTCGGAACGCGTCACGTAAAATCTCTCTTCGCCGCCAGCGACGTCCTCGGCGGCCAACGGGCAGCCCGGCTGGCCGGCGCTGCGCGCCTTGACGCCATAGCGGGCGCGGGAATCGAGCAGCTTGTCTACTTCCTCGCGCGGCAGCACTTTCGGGCCACCCAGCAACTCCGCCACCAACTGAATGCGCGCAAAGTGCTCCATCGTCTCCATGCGGAAATACGCTTTGTAAACGTCCTCACCGTAACAGACGGCTCCGTGGTTGGCCATCAGCAGCGCATCGTGCTTGGGGATGAGAGGCAGCATGGGCTCGGTCAGCGCCGGCGTTCCGGGCAACCCGTAGTCGGCGATCGGCACGCAACCGAGGCTGATCACCACCTCGGGCAGCAGCCCCAGGTTGAGCGGCTTTCCGGCGGTGGCATACCCCGTGGCCACGGGAGGATGGGCATGGAGGACGGCGCGAATGTCCGGCCGCAGCTCGTAGATCTTCAGGTGCATCAAGATCTCGCTAGTCCGCTCCAGCCGGCCCGACATCTTGTTGCCCTGGTTATCGACGACGATCAGGTCGTCCACGCCGAGCATGCCCTTGCTAACGCCAGTGGGCGTGGCCAGGATGCGCTCGGCATCCAGGCGCAAGCTGATATTTCCGTCGTTGGCGGCGACCCAGCCCTTTTGAAAGACGAGTCTGCCGATCTGGACAATGTCCTCGCGGTGTTCGCGTTCGGTCTTTACCATTGCGGGATCTTCGATTGTAGCAAATCGTTTGGCATCACAAGGAGTTGCGCGACTGCCACTCTCAAGCCGCGCACCCCGTGGATGGGTGCGCCGGCCGGCAAGCGCGCTATACGAACCGCAGCAGGTGCGCGGCCAGAAACGCGCCGCCGTATGCCAGTGTGCTCATGTAGGCAAACTGGGCCAGCGGCCACTTCCACCCGCCGGTCTCGCGCCGCACCACGGCCACGGTGGAAACGCATTGCATGGCAAAAGCGAAGAAGATCAGCAACGCCACCGCCGCGCCGGGCGTCAGGTCGTGACGCAGCGCGCTCTGCAGGTCCATGCTGGTGGAATCGGGGTGGTCCATGCCATAAATCGCTCCCAGCGTGGCGATGATGGTCTCGCGCGCCGCGAAGGAAGTGATGATGCCGATGCCGATCTTCCAATCGAAACCCAGCGGCTTGATGACCGGCTCGATGGTGCGGCCCAGCGTGCCCGCCAGGCTGTCCCGAATGGCCGGAGGATGGCCGTGCGTGTAAGGCACGTGCGCCGACATCCATAACAGTACCGTCACCAGCAGGATCACCGTGCCGGCGCGGCGTAGAAAGATCTTCGAGCGGTCGAACAGCCGCAGCCCGAGCGATTGCACGGTGGGCCAGCGGTAAGCCGGCATCTCCAGCAGAAACGGCGTCCGGCCGCTCTTCAGAATCGACGATTTCAAAATCCGCGCCGTCAGCACCGCCATCGCGAATCCCAGCGCATAGAGGCCGATCATGGCCACCGTGCGCACACTGAGAAAACCCAACAGTTGCCGGTTGGGCAAAAAGGCGACGATGATCAAGGTGTAGACCGGAAAACGCGCCGCGCAGGTCATGAAGGGCGCGATCAGGATGGTGGCTGTGCGGTCGCGCTTGTTTTCGATGGTGCGCGTGGACAGAATCGCGGGCACCGCGCAGGCGTAAGCCGAGAGCAGCGGGATGAAGGACTTGCCTTGCAGCCCGAAGCGGGCCATGGTCCGGTCGGCGATCAGCGCCGCGCGCGCCAGATAGCCGGAATCTTCCAGGATGCCGATGAACAGAAACAACAGCAGCACCTGCGGCAAAAACACGATCACCGAGCCCACGCCCTTCCACACCCCGTCCACCAGCAGCGAGCGGACCAGCGAAGGCGGCAGCGTAGTTGCAATCCAGTTGCCGGAAACTTCGAACAGCCACTTCACCCCATCCATCAGCGGCGTGACGTAGCTGAAGATGGATTGAAAGACGGCGATCACCACGACTGCGAAAATCAGCGGCCCGGCCACCGGATGCAAAGCGACGCGATCCAGCCGCCGCGTCCACTTGGGGGCGATTGGCGCGCGATAGTCGGCCTGGCTGCCCACCTGGCCGGCCCATTCGCGGCACTTGGGTACGTCGTGCAGCACCGGCAGCGACCTGGGCGTGGGCAGCGCCATAGCTCCGGCGAGAAATTCGCGCACCTGTTCCAGCCCCTCGTCCTGACGCGCGCTCACCAGCGCCACTGGCGCGCCCAATTCCTTCGCGAGCGCTCTGGTGTCGAGCGTGCCGCCCCGACTGCGCAGATCGTCGGCCATGTTGAGAATGATCAGCGTCGGCAAACCCAGGGCCAAGATCGGCGCCGCCAGCATCAAATGGCGGCTCAGATTGGTCGAATCGAGCACCAGCAGGACGGCTTCGGGCCTGGGCGTGTCTTCGCGCCGGCCAGTCAGCACATCGTACGCCACCTGTTCGTCTTCCGAATGCGGCGAAAGGCTGTACACACCCGGCAGATCGATCAATTCAACGGACTGGCCACGGCCAAGTTCGGCGATGCCGGTATGCTGCTCCACCGTCACGCCGGGAAAATTGGCGACTTTTTGCCGCAAGCCGGTGAGCCGGTTGAAAAGAGTGGTTTTGCCGGAGTTGGGCGGCCCGATGACGGCCACTGCTTTAACCGCGGCGCTGGGAAGTGAGACAACCGCCGCCGGCCCGCAACCGGCGCAGTCCGCGCACTCGCTCATGCCTTCCTCGGAAGGCGTCCCTTATGATGAATCTTGAGACTCCGCGCGGTCTCGCGGCGCACCGCGATCTCCGATCCATCCACCTGAAACACACGCGGGTCCCCGCCCGGCGCGCTCTGCCCGGCCACCACCCGCGCTCCCGGAAGAAAGCCGAGTTCCATCAAACGGCGCGCATCCTCGGCCGGCAGGTCGATCTCGCTCAATACCGCTTCGTCGCCGCGGCGCAAGTCCACCAGGCTCGCCGGTGAGATTTCCGCTTGTCCCTTGTTGCCACTCAGTTGCATCTCAATATCAGTATGCGCGCCTCCGAAATCCTTGTCAAGACGCCGCTCGCCGGGTTTACGCCTGGCTTTCTTCACGCCCTGCCCTCAAGGTGTCAAGTATAGCAAAATAGCACTTGGGACTATGAAGTTCCCGTACTATATCCGGCCCTTCCGGATGGCCGATCTGGATGCGGTCCTGGCCATCGAGCGCGCCTGTTTCGGGGCCGACGCTTACGATCGCAAATTGTTTGCAGAGCTCTTGGGCACATGCGGGCGCCTGTTTCTGGTGGCCGCCGCGGCGGGCGGCGTCCGCGCCTACATGGTGACGGCGACCGCGGTCCGCCGGGCCACGCTCTGCGCTGAGCTAATTTCGGTAGCGGTTGGCCCGGCCTGGCGCGGCCGGGGCATGGCCTCTACCCTGATGCGAGGCACGCTGCGCCGTTTGCGGTTGCGCCGCGTCCGCCAGTTCTCGCTCGCGGTGCGTGTCTCGAACCGGCAAGCCCAGGCGCTCTATGCGAAATTCGGGTTCGCCAGGGTGCGTCAGCTCCACCGCTATTACGAAGACGGCGAGGACGCCCTGGTGCTGCGCAAACTGCTGTAGCGCCGCCCGGTCGCGGAAGACCGGGCCGGGCGTGCCCGGCCCCTACGGCTGACGAGCCCTACCGCGGCGTGCCGCCGGGCGAGCCGCAGCGCGCGAGAATATCGAGCTCGAACGTGGCGTCCGGCGTGCGATTGTCGCGCAACGCCTGCGCCAGTTCGCCGGCGGCGGCGCAATACTGGGCCGGATCGGGCGCGCGTCCTTCGGCCAGCGCTTGTCCGGCCCGCGCCACGGCTTCTCCGGGCGCGTCGCCGAGCCCGCGATAGGCGGCCGCCATGGCCTCGTATAGCAACGGAAAACGAGGCGTGAGAATGCGCGCGTAACGAAGCGCGTCCAGCGCTTCGGCAAAGCGGCCCAGGCTCAGGTAATCGTCGGCCAGGTAAAGATAGAGCAGCACGAATGCCTGGCGCGGCGCGAGCGGCTTGTCGTGCGCCAGTTGGGCGTTATCGAAATTCTGTTCGGCGGCGAGCGAAATCCGCCGCGCGTCGAGCAGCGCGACAATCGATTTTTCGCGCCAGGCCCGGCGTTCGGCCTCCGGGGCGATCTGCGCCTTCTCCGCGTAATAAATACCCAGGCGGGCCGGAATCAGCTCCGAGGATTGCCCGGGATCGAGAGGCTGCACCAGCTTCCACGCCTTCTCCTGTTCGGCAATTGCACGGTCCAGGGTCCTGTTGGTTTGGCTGGCGCGGCTATCCGGCGGTTCCTGGTCGAACCATGCCTTCGCCAGCATGTCGTGCAGACGCGCGCTGCGCGGCGCCGTTTCGACGTCGGCCAGCCCCAGCGTGAAGTTGTCGCGCCAGTCCGCGTTGCGTGCCCAGGTGCGTCCGGTATAGAGCAGCAATAGCGCGCCCAGCGCCGCCCACGCCAGGCGCGGACTCAGGTAGCGCCACGCCAGGCCCGCCACCGCTATGGCGAATGCCACCGAAGGAAGGTAGAGAAAGCGCTCCGCCATCGCGCTTGCGATCTTCACCAACAGGTTCGACGTGGGCAGCAGAGCCAGCCCCAGGAAACCGATCAGCCAGAATACCAGCGGGTGGCGCCAGCGCATGGCCAAAGCCAGCACGAGCAGCCCCAGGAGCGCCCACAGCGAGATCCAGGCGCCCAAATCCGTCCATGCCGCCGGGCGGATCACGTCAAAGGAGCGATCCGAAACCAGGCGCACGGGCCACGCCAGCAGGCACAGGTCCATGCCGACGATCTTCTGCGCGCTGAAAAGACGCTCCCAGCGCGGGAGGTTGCGGAGCACGTTATCCATGTACAACGCGGGCGGCCACGGCAGCGGCGCAAACACCACGGCGCGCGCCACTATCAGCGCCGCGAGCGACCCGAGGGCCGCTGCGTACGCAGCCAGCCGCTGGCGCGTGCGGATGCCGCCCGGCACACCGAAGGCCAGGTCCGACAACAGCATCAACCCCGCCAGCACCACCGCGTTTTCTTTCGAGAACGCGCCCGCCGCTGCCACCGCGAATAACGCCAGCCAGCGGCGCAGGCCCGATTCCGCAGTGGCGCGGCCGTAAATCAAGAGGCCCGCCAGCACCGCCATGGCCGCCAGCAGATCGGCGCGGCCCACCACGTTATCCACCGCTTCGGTGGCGATGGGGTGAACCGCAAACAACGCCGCCGCGCACCACGCCGCGCGCCCGCTCAGCAGGCGGAGGGCGAGCTTCCACACCAGCCAGACGTTGAGCGCGTGCAGCAGCAGATTCACCAGGTGATACCAGAACGCGCCGCCGGCCGCGCTGGCTAGGACGTGGTTGAACAGCAAGGAAGCAGTGGTGACGGGCCGGTAGATCAAGTCGGCTGTGATGGGCCACCAGTAGCTCTTGGAAAGAATCAGCCACAGGTTATGCGCGGTCAGGCTTTGCACGCGGGGGTCCTGGGTCAGCAGAAACTGGGAATCCTCGGCCAGACCAAGGCCCAGCGAGTTGGCGTAAGCCAGCAGCGTGAGTGCGAACAGGCCAGCCGGAGCGAGCCACCGGGGATACTGCCGGCCGGCCTCTTCTCTCGGGCCGCGGCCGCGCGAGGCCGCTGGCTCTTTTCGCGAGGGCTGAACCATGCACACAATCTAACACCTGGCATACGGGGCAGCCTCTGTTTTCGGCGGTTCTGAATGGGCTAGTCTTCCCATGCAGGCTTCCACCGCAATTCAAGGAATGCCCGGCAGCGGCGATAAGGTATTCGTGAATGCGTTTCTCAGGAATGCCGAAGAGCTTTTTACCACCGCCCGCGAGGACGCCCGAGAAGATTGCCAGTTCTCGGTGCTGATAGGTTCGGATGGCGGCATCCACATGGTGTTCGGCTCGGACTGGGGCCTGGAACCGCTGCGTCAGCACCATGGCGCGCGGGCGGCTTACCGGGTAACGCGTTCGTCCGGGTCGGTGGCCCTGGAGGGGCGTTCCGCGGGCGCTTCCTGCCGGCTGGAAGCGGCCCGCCCGTCGCGTGCCCTCCTCGGTCCGCTGGCCCATGTTCCCTGTTACCAGACGGTCTCCTAACCTCCGCTCGCGTTTCTTTGCTTTCGGCCGATAAGAAACTTGACAGCCGGATAACAGCGGCGGGTCCACTCGCCGTCATCGATCCGGCTGAGGAGCCGTTATGGAGATCAGCGCCGTCAACCGCACAGACCCGGCCCAACCCGTGACCGCAGTCAGCGTCCCATCCGAAATCGCCAGCCAGAACCGCGAAGTGGTGCAGGCCGTCAAGGCCGTGAACGGATCGGAGATGTTCGGCCAGGACGAGGAATTGGCTTTTCAAATGGATTCGGCGACCAAGCGTCTGGTGGTCCAGATCATCAACCGCAACACCAAGGAAGTGATCTCGCAGGTGCCGCCGGAATACGTCTTGCGCATGGCCCAGAGCCTCAAATCCCCTTAAGAAACGGCTCAAACCCCTGGTTTTGGGCCGATGAGTGGTTTGGGAGAACGAACCAATGTGGCAGCACGCGCAAGACGCTTACCTCGAGAGCAGGGTCCTCTCGGCAGACCCCGTGGAACTGATTCGCCTGCTCTATCAGACCGGAGTGAGCGCGGTCCAGGATGCGCGGCGCCACCTGGCGGATGGAAAGATCATGGAGCGGTCCAAGGCCATCACCAAAGCCAGCCAGGTGCTGATCCAGTTGATTGCAGCGCTCGATCACGAGCGCGGCGGGGAAATCAGCCGGCGCCTGGCGGCGCTCTACGACTATATGCTGCGCCGGCTCACCGAAGCCAACTTCCGGCAGCGCGACGAACCGCTGGCCGAGGTGCTCAGCCTGCTCGCCACTTTGGCCGAAGGCTGGGAAGGAGTCCGGCCCGCGCCTAAGCCGGAGCCGGCCGCCGCCAACCCGTGGAATCCCGGGCTTACGCCGGAACCCGCCGCCAACTGCGCCGAGCACGCCTGGAGCTTCTGATCGCTTGCCGCAACCGGCAACACCGCGAGCCGGCTGCGCAGCGGCGCAAACCGAAGTCACACCAGCGGATTTTTGGGCCACACGCTCCCTCCCCGCAAGCTTGCGCAGCGGCCCACAGCGCCTCCGCGATGGCCGCACGCTCTCCCTGTTGGCACGAAGCCGGAGCGCCGCGGCACAATGGGAATCATGAGCAACGAGCGGTTTCTCATCATCGGCGGTGGCATCGTTGGACTGGCCACTGCGTATCGCCTGGGCGAACGGTTTTCCAGCGCGTCCATCACCGTGCTCGAAAAGGAAAGCCAGGTGGGACAACACCAGACCGGCCACAACAGCGGCGTGCTGCATTGCGGGTTGTATTACAAACCCGGTTCGGTGAAGGCGCGGCTAGCGGTTACCGGCATCCGGCAAATGGTGGAGTTCTGCCGCGAGAACGGCGTGGCGCACGAAATCTGCGGCAAGCTGGTGGTGGCAGCCGACTCTAGTGAAGTGCCGCGGCTGCGCGACCTCGAGCAACGCGGCGCAGCCAACGGCCTCGAAGGCCTGCGCTGGCTCGAGCGCGAGCCGATGCGCGAGATCGAGCCGCACGTGGGCGGTGTAGCCGCTCTGCGCGTGCCGCAGGAGGGCATCGTCGATTACGCCGCGGTCTGCGCGGCGCTGGTGAAACGCCTCGAGGAACGCGGCGTGCGCGTCGCCGTGTCGTCCCGCGTGCTCCGGCTGCGGCGCGGCGCGGGAGAATGGATTGCCGAAACTCCCGCCGGTGAATTCACGGCCAGCTTCCTCATCAATTGCGCCGGACTGCACTCGGACCGCGTCGCCCAACTGGCCGGCGAGCGGCGCGAGGTGCGCATCCTGCCCTTCCGCGGCGAGTATTACAAAATCCGCCCCGAGCGCCAGCACCTGGTGCGCAATCTCATCTACCCCGTGCCCGATCCGGCCTTCCCGTTCCTCGGCGTCCATTTCACGCGTCTGATTCACGGCGGCGTCGAGGCCGGTCCGAACGCCGTGCTGGCCATGGCGCGCGAAGGCTACCGCAAGACCGACTTCCGCCCCGCCGACCTGTTCGACGCCCTCAGCTATGGCGGCTTCTGGCGTTTTCTGCGGCGCTACCCTTCGATGGCCTGGTACGAACTGCGCCGATCCTTCAGCCGTGAGCTGTTCTGCCAGGCGCTGCAACGCCTGGTACCGGAGATTCAGCCGGCCGATCTCTCGACGGGCGGCTCCGGCGTGCGCGCCCAGGCTATCACGCCGGAAGGCGAGCTGGTTCAAGATTTCCAGTTGATCGCGCGTCCCGACGCGCTGCACGTGCTGAACGCCCCCAGCCCCGCCGCTACCGCATCGCTAGCGATCGGCGCCGAGATCGCGGCCAGTGTGGCTGCCGCGCTGTGAGGGCTTGGGTGGGCACGCTTCAGCTTGCCAACGCCCGCAAAGCGGGCGCTTTCTTCGGCTTGATGTTTTTCGCCTCGCCCGCTCACACCCCAGACCCTGCTAGACTAACGGGCGTAGCGGCGGGATGGCGTAATTGGTAGCCGCACCGGACTTAAAATCCGGTAGTCCGCAAGGACTGTGTGGGTTCGACTCCCACTCCCGCCACCACCTGAGTTCAAGCCCAGTCCATCGTTGTCAGGCTGCCCGATGCGGACGGATTCGTCCGGCAATCTCTGGGCCCCGAATGTCCTCGGCGCGTTCGAGATCATAGTTCGCCTGGAGATTCATCCAAAACTGAGGCGTGGTCCCGAAGTAGCGAGCGAGACGGAGCGCCGTGTCTGCCGTAATCGCCCGCTTGCCGCGAACAATATCGTTCACCCGTGTCACCGGCACGATCAACTCCATTGCCAACCGGTTCGCGCTCAAACCGAGCGGCTTTAAGAAGTCCTCCCGAAGCGTTTCACCCGGGTGGATAGGGGGCATGTTCTTAGTTTTCTTCGCCAAGCTTCACCATCTTTCAGTGATAGTCCACAATTGCCACATCCACTGCCTCAGGGCTGACCCAACGGAAACAGATCCGCCACTGATCGTTAATCCGGATGCTGTATCGTCCACGCCGATCCCCAGCAAGCGCTTCAGGACGATTCCCCGGAATCGCACCCAGATCGGAAAGCGCGACAGCCGCGTGCAAGTGGTCTAGTTTCCGTTTCGCCACCGGAGCGATTCCTTGGAGCTTTCGGCTAAACTCGCGCCGAAAGATCTTCTCGGTTTCCCGATCCAGGAAGCTCCGAATCACGCTTCCAGAATACTATCGTCTCACGTTTAACGCAATACAGGAAGCAAAACTGTGGCGGAACACCGTGCTCTCAGCGGCTTGGAGCAGCCACTCTCCCCCGCAGCTCGCGCAGCGCGTCTTTGGCGATCCAGCGGGCGGAGCGGGAATCCAGGCGGTCGATCCGTTCGGCTGTGGCGATCGCTTTCTTGAGCAGCCGATCGTTGCGTTTGCCGATCTGCCGCAGCGCCCAATTGACGGCCTTCTTCACCATGTTGCGATCGTCCGTGGCGGCGCCGGCAATGATCTTCAGGAAGGCTTCGAACTGGGCATCTTCCATCTCACTGTGCTGCGCCGCCAAGCCCGCCATCAACGCAAAACCCGCGCGGCGCACGAACTCTCGCTTCGCGCCCGACCATTGGATGGCCTTGGCGCAGGCAAATGGCGTGCAGCGGAACAGGTTCTGGCAGGCCTGGTCGCACACGTCCCAGGATTCGAAGTCGCGCGCCCAGCGGTCCATCTGGGCGGACGTCATGCGCGCCGGATCCTCGACCATGGTGGCCAGGATCCGCGCCTCGTGAATCCCGGAGGCCCACAATTGGCCGGCCAGCCGGTGATCCTTGCCGGCCCGCCCGGCCAGCCCGCGCAACAGCGGAATCGGCACACCCAGCGTGTCGTTGGTCGAGATGCCATAGCGCGCCATGCCGGCGACATTGCCGGGATTGGCGTGCGCTTCCAGTTCCGCAAGCAGCGCGGCCGCGCTGGAGCCTTTCGTCATGCCGGCGGTTGCTCCGCAGCGTCCGCCAGTTGCTGGCGCGCCGCGCGCACCATGCCCAGGAAGCGGCGCGCCAGCTCGCGGATGCGGTCCGGATGGCGGTGCTCGATACACTCCGGCGGGATCAGTTCGCTGCCGATGCCCAATGCCGCCGCGCCCGAAAGGATGAATTCGAGGGCCGTGGTCTGCGTGACGCCTCCGGCTGCGATGAATTTCATGTCCGGAAACGGCCGCGTCAGGGCGCGGATATACTTTGGCCCGCCGACCTGCGCGCACGGGAACACCTTGACCATCTCGCAGCCGGCCTTGCGCGCGGCCATCACCTCGGAAGGCGTGAGCACGCCCGGCCACACCGCCACCTGCTCGGCGCGGCCGAATTCCACGACGCTGAGATCGAGACCAGGGCTGGTCAGGTAGCGCGCTCCCGCATCCAGACAGCGCCGCGCCGTTTCGAGATCGAGCACCGTTCCCGCGCCCACGATCATGTGCGGATGGTGGCGCGCCAGTTCCGCCACTACCTCGAGCGCGCCGGGCACCGTCATGGTCACCTCGACGATCGGGATACCCCCGTTCGAGACCCCCTCCGCGGCAAACAGCGCATCGTCGGAGGACGAAACGCGAATAGCCGGAATGATGCCAATTTCCTCCACCCGCCGCCGGACTTCGTCTGGTTTCACCGCCGGACTCTCCTGTCAATAAAACTGCCGACGCTCGCAACCGCTGGAAACCCTATTATGATCCACTCGCGCCTGCGCGCGGCGGCCCTGCGGACTGGCGCGCGGGTCTACGCGAATGGATTCTCGACCCGGACTCCGAAGTACGCTTGGCCCGGATTCAGGTCTTCCGACCAGATAAATGCACAACCGGCGCGTTCCGCCGCGGCAACGATCATGCCGTCGTAGAAATGGATGCCGTATTCGGCTCGCGCATCGACCGCCCGCCGGACCATCTCGCCGTCGGGAATCACCAGGGGGATTGGTGCGATAGCATCCAGAATCGCCGCCACCTGCTCCGGCCGGGCCGGAGGCGACACCTTGTGGAGCAGCGTCAAGCTGAGTTCGGCGAGCACTTGAACCGAAGTCAACGCCGCGCCATCGAGCGCCGCCGCCACCAGCTTGCGCGCCGCGCGTTGCTTGCGTCGGTCGGTCCGGTCGTAAGCATAGACCAGAACGTTGGTGTCGAGAAAGTCAGGCGCGGACATGGAGGTCGGCCCGCTTCCAAGTTCGTTTGCCGACGTGGAACTCGATGGTCTCGAAGCTCCGCTCGAGCGCCGCACGCTCCCTGCGCCTGCGCCCGGAGGCCGTCTCACCGGCAGCCGTTTTCTCCAGGTAATCGCGAACCATGCCGGTGAGTGTGGTTTCCCGTTCGGCGGCGATCTTGCGGACCTTCTTGACCAGATCGTCCTCCAGCGTAAGCGTGATGTTCATGTACCCATAATAAGGGAGCGGAAGGATGCTACACGAACGAAGTTGCCGGCGCTGGAACGCCGGGGCTGCGAGGAACCGGTTCCTGTCTCCTCTCGAGGAGGAGAATACAAGCCACTGTGGCCGCCTTACGAACGTTGCACGGCGTGACCCGGTTTCAAGTTGCCCCCTGCAGGGAGGACCGCGGTTAGGCACCGGACGTCGCCCCGAAACGGCTGCCTCTCGGCGAGCGAGCAGCACTTTTCGATTTCAGAGTAGCGCGGTTGGCTGCGGGAGGGTGCGGGAGAGGCGGCGCAGGCTCATGAAAACAAGGGCGAAGATTTTTCGCGAGGCGGCGTGATTGACGGTCAGGGCGGATTCGGAAACTGTGCAATTGGTTAACTGTCCCCGGTTTCCCCGTGGGGACAGCGGCTTGAGGGAATTTGCCGGAGCGGTGACTGGGACTCTGGACTGGGTCGCCGCCGATTGGTTCGCTCCCAGAAGGGCTACGCGGAGCAGGCTGTCCCGGTATGCCCTTCAACGCACTCTGGCAAGACGCCCATATGATGGTGGTTTGTGCTCACGATCCAATTATCCCATGCATCTCAAGATAGTTTAGAAACTGAGCGGCATTGAAGCTTTTCATCCCCCTGATCGGAAGGCGCGACAGTTGCTTGTCCCTGGTTACGAGAAAGTCCGCTTTGGACGCTAGGCAGGTTTTGACAATTGGCCCATCGCTCGGGTCCGTAGGAATCGGCCCGCGAATGCTGCCCCGTACAGGCACAACGGTGGAGTATCTCTCTATCCGCTCGGCGGCAAGGCTGGTAAAGCGTTCACTCATCTTCAGTTTTTGACTCAGCACTGTTCTTACTTCATGAATTATATACAAAGACGAATACACTTTAAACTTACCAGCCATCCCCAGATTAATTACAGTCTCGGGGTCGCGATCAAAGCAAAACGCCGACACGTATATGTTACTGTCCAACACCACCTTCACTTACATTCACTTGCCGTAACGTACTTCCCGATTCGCCTTGTCTACTGCCCGTGTCTTAACACCTCTTTTGGCCAACCCCTTCCGTTCTGAGGCCAACAGCGAGGCCCACTCACTTTCCTTGGCGGAAACAATTGGCGACGCCGTGAGAGTCGGTGTTGTATAGTACCCGCCAGTCATCCCGACCATCGCTGAAGGATTTGCCGTGGTTCCGTTGCTGCGTGGCACAAGTAGGCCACCAGACGACCCAAGCCAAAGCAGTTGTGTTGCTGTTCCCATAGGACCTTGCTCCTTTTTTATGATACCATCAAACATTTTCGATTGCCCAGCCCTCTTCGATTTGTCGGACCTGGATGCCAAACACGGGCGGCATTGGTTGTACTTGGACGCGCTGGATTTCTTGGACCGTTTTGAACGCGTAACAGTCGTCAGCGCTTTCAATATATGCGCGATGAAAGCTGACTACCTTCTTGGCGGCTTGACCGAGTGACCCCTCAGGATTGTAAATCGAGTTTAGTTCCAGATCATCCGCATAAGTGTAGAATAAGTCCATCATTACTTTTTCGACTTCTGGTGTCGCATCCACCACTTCCGAGCCAATGATATTCCTGGCTTCCTCGCGACCTATCAGATAATCGTGAGAAAAGAGCATCCTCGTAAATGTCACTATGATTGGCTCAATGCGGTCTTGGTCAGCGTCGGGAATGTGAAGCCGCAGTAACTTCTCCGTCAGTAACTTGATCTGCTCTTTTGCCCTATGAACGCTCCCTAGAGCTAGCGGTCTTACGTCCGCGGCCAGTAGCGAGAACACGTTTGCAATTAAAGCTTCCTCTTTTATCTGTGCCTCGCCGCGCGCCAAGTCCAGGAAGCCTCTCACATCTTCAACGCTTACGGGCAAGAACCCTTGGGGCGGCAGGCCAGGCTGCTGTGGTGCGGGAGGATTGAAAGGCGTGTTCACGCTCGGATCAACTGGACTAAGTTGACCAAGACGGGACATCACAATTTCGTTTGCTCCCAATGCAATGAGCGTCGCCGTGCTTAGGGCTCGAAAAGGAACGAGAACCGATATAGACGGTGCGAATTGCCGGAGGAGATTCACCAGACCCCATGAAGCCATCGTCATTCCGCCGGTACTATAGATGAAGAGATCCAAGTTAGGGACGGAGCCGACCTTGGAGAGAAGTTTATAAATCATCGGGAAAACGTCTGTGGCTATCTGTGTACCCAAGTTCGGCTGGCGGTCCCCGGTCACATAGGAGACGAGTCTCCTCCCCCTCAGGCCCTCAAGTTCTTCGATCTGCTTTTTTCGCTGTGCTCTAGGCATGTAACGCGAAGTATAGGTCTACGACCGCCTCAAAGTAAAGGCCAGCAACCATCCAGATAACCCTTTCGGGGCGAACATCCGGCGAAACCCGGCGCTGTGAAGGTATCGGTAGCATAAACCGATCAGTCGCCTCTATTCTTCATCGACGAAGGCCAACGGAACTTTATAGCGGGGGAGGCGCCAGCCTTTTCGGGATTACCTCAGTACCATGGTGACTTTCCTCTATTCCACCGTTTCACTTCTGCAAGACAGTTTTCCACTCCCGGCCCGTCGGGCCAATCCAGTTGACGCGTCTGGTTAGTCAAGTATGTTTTGACGTAATAATCTACTGAAAACAAATAGCTTAACTCCCGTTCTTTGCGCGATTCTGCCCAAAATGCCACCTTCAGGATTGTGTGCGAATCCCACTTTCAGCATTGCTCACAGCAGGGGAGAAAACCGGCGTGCGCGGACGCGAGTTTCCGCCCAAGCCATTGACCGGCTTAGTGCGAGACTATTTGGGAAAGCACGTGACTGGCATTGAGGCGAGTCAAAACGCGTGCCGGGCACCGCGTGGGCGTCATCGTGGAAAAACCCAGTGGACTCCGTGGGGCAAATTCGCCCCCACAAATGAACAGCGTTTAGTCGTATTTTCAATAGCTTAAACGCGCTGTCGTGGGCCGATTCGCCCCACTGGCGGTTCCCTACAGCAATTCCGCCGCGCTAAAGAAGAACCCGAGCTCCACCGCGGCCGTTTCCGCAGCGTCGCTCCCGTGGATGCAGTTGCGCTCGATGCTGGTGGCGAAGCGTTTGCGGATGGTGGCTGCGGCGGCTTTTTCGGGGTTGGTCGCGCCCATTACCTCGCGCAGGGCGGCGATGGCATTCTCGCGTTCGAGCGCCATCACGATGATCGGTCCTTCGGTCATGAACTTGACCAGGCCGGCGAAGAACGGCTTCTCGCGATGCACGGCGTAGAAGCCGCGCGCCTGCGCTTCGCTCAAGCGTGTCATACGGAGGGCGAGAATTTTGAAGCCGGCGGCTTCGATCATGGCGAGAATCTCGCCCGCGTGTCCGGCGGCAACGGCGTCCGGCTTGATGATGGAAAAGGTGCGTTCCACGCTCATAATCGGCTTTTGATCTTCTCTCCAATTTCGGCCGGCGAATCGCAAACCGTGATCCCGGCTTCCTGCATGGCCTTGATTTTGTCCGAAGCCTTCCCGGAGCCGCCGGCGACGATCGCTCCGGCGTGCCCCATGCGGCGTCCCGGCGGCGCGGTCCGGCCGGCGACGAAGCCGACTACCGGCTTCTTTACGTGAGCTTTGACATAAGCCGCCGCGGTCTCCTCCGCGTTGCCGCCGATTTCGCCGATCATCACGATGGCGTGCGTATCCGGATCGGCGTTGAACAGCGCCAACGCGTCCACGAAATTGGTGCCGACGATCGGGTCGCCGCCAATCCCGATGCAAGTGGATTGGCCGATGCCGAGATGGCTCAACTGCCCGACCGCTTCGTAGGTCAGCGTGCCCGAGCGCGAGATCACTCCCACGTAGCCTGGCAGGTGAATGGGGGCCGGCATGATGCCGATCTTGCACTTGCCCGGCGAAATGATGCCGGGGCAGTTGGGCCCGATCAGCCGCGTCCGGCGCCTTTCGAGGAACCGCCATGCCTTCACCATTTCCAGCGTGGGAATGCCTTCGGTGATGCATACCACCAGCGGCAGGGCGGCATCGGCAGCTTCCATGATGGCATCGGCCGCGAATGGCGGCGGCACGAAAATCACCGACGCGTTGGCGCCGGTTTCCCTGGCCGCGCGAGCCACCGTGTCGAACACCGGTAGTCCCAAGTGCGTGGTCCCGCCCTTGCCCGGCACCACGCCGCCCACCACCCTGGTTCCGTACGCGATGGCTTGTTGCGCGTGGAAGGTGCCTTCCCGGCCGGTGAATCCCTGGACGATCAGGCGCGTGTTTTCGTCTACCAGTACGCTCATCGCTTAACCATGTTCCATTTAACCCAGATGCCCGGCCAGCTTGACCACTTTCTCCGCCGCGTCGCGCATGTCGGCGCCCACGGTGAAATTCAATCCGGATTCGAGCAGGATCCGCCGGCCCGCCTCCACGTTGGTGCCTTCCATGCGCACCACGATCGGCACCTGGATGTGCAGGTCGCGCGCCGCAGCCACCACGCCGGTGGCGAGCGTGTCGCAGCGCAGAATGCCGCCGAAAATGTTGATCAGCACCGCCTTCACGCTGGAATCGGCGAGCAGAATGCGGAAGGCGTTTTTCACCTGGTCGGCGCTGGCGCCACCGCCGACATCCAGAAAATTGGCGGGGCTGCCGCCGGCGAACTGGATGATATCCATGGTCGCCATGGCCAGGCCGGCGCCGTTGACCATGCAGCCCACCGTGCCATCCAGCTTGATGTAGTTCAGACCGAACCGCGAGGCCTCCACTTCGAGCGGGTCTTCTTCATCCAGGTCGCGCAGCTCGATCAGATCCTTGTGCCGGTACAGCGCGTTGTCGTCCAAGGTGATTTTGGCGTCGAGGGCGTAGGCCTTGCCGTCCGCGGTGAGGATGAACGGATTGATTTCCGCCAGCGTGGCATCGGTAGCCACATACGCCTGGGCCAGCGCGGTCATTGCCGCCGCGGCCGCATGCACGCTGGCCGGCGGAATGCCGATTCCGAACGCCAGCTTGCGCGCCTGGAAGGCGGCAAGGCCCGCCGCCGGGTCGAAGGCTTCCTTGAGTATCGCCTCCGGCGTCCTGGCGGCGACTTCCTCGATCTCCATGCCGCCCGCCGCCGAGGCCATGAACACCGGCTTGCCCTGCACGCGGTCGAGCACGATGCCCAGATACAGCTCGCGTTCGATGGGCAGGGTTTCCTCGATCAGCAGCCGTTTCACGATTCGCCCCGCCGGACCGGTCTGGTGGGTAACCAGCCGCATGCCCAACATGTTGCGGGCGAGCTCGGCGGTTTCCGCGGCGTCCTTCGCCACTTTGACTCCACCGCCCTTGCCGCGGCCGCCGGCGTGGATTTGGGCCTTAACCACGACGCTGCCGCCGATTTGCTTGGCCGCCCGGTCCGCTTCCTCGACCGTGGCGGCGACTTCGCCTCGGGGCACAGGGACGTTGAAGCGGGCCAGAATGGCTTTGGCCTGATACTCGTGGATTTTCATGGGAATGCGGTGTTAGTATTGCCCTAAACGACGATAAGTCAATATAGCATGTCTCTTCTTCCTTACATCGAGCAGATCGCCGCCGGTCAGGAGTTGTCCGAGGCAGATTCATTTGCGGCCATGCACGTGGTACTTGCCGGCCAAGCCACCGCTCCGCAGCTCGCTGCGTTTCTGACGGCGATGCAGATCAAAGGCCCGACCGTGGATGAGCTGATCGGCTTCGCCCGCGTCATGCGGGAGATGGCGGTGCCGGTCGAGGTGGGCCTTCCCGGCATTCCGTTGCTCGATACCTGCGGCACCGGCGGCGATGGCCAGGGCACGTTCAATATCTCCACCCTGGTGGCGTTCGTAGTGGCCGGCGCGGGCGTGCACGTGGCCAAGCACGGCAACCGGTCGGCATCGAGCGATTGCGGCAGCGCGGACATCTTCGAAGCTTTGGGCGTCAAGATCACGATTTCGCCGGTGGACGCCGCACGCGCCATCCGCGAAATCGGCATCGGCTTTCTCTTCGCTCAATCCATTCACACCGCCATGAAGCACGCTCATCCGGTGAGGGCGGCTTTAAGGACGCGCACAGTTTTTAACCTGCTGGGCCCGCTCACCAACCCGGTGGCCAACGTGCAGGTGGTGGGCGCGCCGTCGCCGGAAGCGGCGAAACTGCTGGCCGGCGCGCTGGCCAGGCTCGGCATGGTGCGCGGGTATGTGGTTCACGGCTTCGACGGGTTGGACGAGGTGTCCACCACCGGTCCCACCTTGGTCTACGAAGTTCAAGAAGGACAAGTGAAGCAGCGCACACTGGATCCGGACGACTTCGCGGTGCGCAAGGCGGTTCCCGCCGATCTCAAAGGCGGAAGCAAGGCGCGCAATTTGGAGATTGCCCGTGCCGTGCTGGCAGGCGAGCGAGGCCCACATCGCGATATCGTGATCGCCAACAGCGCTGTGGCCCTGGCGGCCGTCGCCCAGGTGGAGACCTTCCTGGAGGGCACCGCTGTGGCCGCCGTCTCGCTCGATTCCGGCGCCGCCCGCGGCAAGTTGGAAGCCCTGGCCCGCTTCACGCATACATGCGGCTGAGGCCGGCCGATGTCAGGCTGGACGGCGCAAGGGATGCCTCATCGGGCCGGTCCGTCGCGGAGCGCGCGTCAGAACTTGAAAGACCGGCCGGCCGGAATCCATTCTCCGATTAGTCCCATCCTCAAGTAACTTATTCCACTGCCTAAGCGCCTCGGTGTGTGGTGATTGAGTTTCATCATTAGTTGGAGGACGGCGATGAAAACCTCTTCAAGCAGCCTTACCAGGCTGACCGCTCTGGTTGGGCTCGCGTTGTTAGGGCTGTTCCAATCGGCGGCTGCAACCACACAAGCCAAGAAAGTTGAGATTGATCCGGAGATTGTGCGGCTGAGCTACGTGCAGGGCGACGTGCGATTCTCACGCGGCGATAGCAAGGGTCCGGATCTGACTAAGCCCTGGGAGCAGGCGGTGGCGAACCTTCCGATTCTTAAGGGTTACAGCCTGGCGACTGGCAATGGGCGCGCCGAAATCGAATTTGAGTATGGCTCTACCGTGTACCTGGCGGAGAACTCGGTACTCCTATTCCAAACGCTGACCGCGAGGGATGGAGTGCCGTCCACGGAGATGGAACTGGTGACGGGAACGGCGACGCTTTCAGTCCACCCCATTCCGAAGGAGGTGTTCGATCTTGTAACACCTACGGAGCGTCTGCAGTTTATTGGGAGTTCCTTAGCGAGAGTGGACAGTTACCTCGATGGTGTTACGGCTACAACTCAAGGCAATGGGTGGGTGGACGTTACTCAGGTCTACTTGGGATCGGTCACCTACCATTGGCACGGCGCTCCCGGCAAAGTCGAAGGATTGGACCACTCGGACACGCCTGCGGATTGGGATGGGTGGGTGGCGGCGAGAGTCAAGCAGAGGCAAACCGATACGGCCGCGGCGTTGAAGGCTTCAGGGCGTACTTCGTTCACTCCCGGTTTGACGGACCTGTACAACGGGGGAACGTTCTTCCCCTGTCCACCGTTCGGAGTTTGCTGGGAGCCAAAGGCGCTGCCTGAAGCGCCGCAACCGTCCGGCGCGGCGCTGCCGCCTGGGCCAACAGGCAATGCAGATGCAGCAACCGGATCGACTCCGCTTGTGGCGATGAACCCAACACCTCAGCAAGTGGGAGTTCAGCCGTTCGGGGAAGAGGGACCGCAAACGCAGCCGCAAACAGCGACGCCTCCTGTTCAGAAACAAAGACCAAGAATCTCAGATTACTATTATCCGCTAGGCACGTGTCCCGCTTCCCAGGTTCACGTGGTGACGGTGAAAGATCCCGTCACTGGAAAGGAGAAGGTTGTGCAGCGGACTGTCGAAACCGAATTGGAGCTGTGGCCCTGGGCGCTGTGCCATTCGGGCGCGTGGGTCCATCTGCGGGGACGGCGCACGCGGTACACGTTTGTTGTTGGCAAGAAGAGACACCACCCGCCAGTCCGCTGGGTGCATACGCGCGAAGGAGACGCGTACGTGCCAAGGCATCCGAGCGACGTGGCGGGCCACCCGCCGCTGAATCTCAAGTACGGGGTCTTTAAGGCAAAGAATGGGGCGAACGGGCCTTTCGAGCATGTGGACTTCAATCCAACGCAGAAATATACGGTTCTGGGCGAAGCTCCCAAAGAGTTTCGCGACATGCGGTATCCGCAGCTCGCAAGTGCAGAACGGCCGGAAATCAGAGGGCGGCTGATGGCAGGAGTCATATCCGGTACGAAGCCTGCTCCGGGGGTGGGTGAGAAGAGCGGAACCTCCCCTATTACATACGACTACAAGACACGGAAGTTTGTTCAAGCCGGATCGCCTGTTGCTGGGCGAACGGGCAGGCCTGTAGTGGTTAGCGGCCTCAACCCGCATGGCGGATATTCAGGCGGCGTCGGCAGGAGCACCGGCGGAGGAAGTGGAAGGACTGGGGGAGGGGGCGCGTATTCTGGCCGAGCGTCGGGTGCAGGAGGTGGCGGGGGAGGACATGCGGACGGTGGGGGTGGTAGCGGCTCACACGGCGGCGGCGGAGGTACGGGCGGCAGTACCGGAGGCGGAGGCTCTGGTCGCGGCCATTAGAGGCTGCATTTGAGCCTGGCGTGGGTTTGAGAGGGCTAGAAGGGGCCAGAGACGCTGCCCGAAAGCCGCTTAAGAATGATCAGCAGGCTCTTGCATAGGACGGGACGCTAAAAACACGCCGCTTGCCTGATCGGGACTGTAGCCGCCGCGAACTGGTCCAGAATTTCACGCAGGATCGCGGCGCGGCGCAGCAGAGCGGCACGGTCGGTTTCGGCAATGCCGTTGAGCGCCGGCAGCAGGCGATGGGCTTCGCGCCAGGCATCCTCCGCGCGCTGCTGGAACTCCGCCACCGCCGCACGTTGCGCTTCGGACTCCGGCGCCGCCAGAGCACGCGCATACGCATACCCGCGATCCAGCCTGGCGGAAATCAGTTCCACCAGTTGCCGATCGGTGCGGGCACGAAGCTGCGCGAGTTTTAGCACTTGGCGTTCCATCTGCTGCAACCTTCCAGCTCGAATTCAGTGATTTGCCGGGCTCAAACTAATAGACGAGTGAATCCGCGGTTTTGATCGGCCGGCAGAGAATATTCTTGAGGAAAACTCGCGGGTGGGCCACGCGAATTGGCGCAACTCATTCGATCAAAGGGGCTTGGGGCACGTGGGCCGCCGTCACCAGATTTGCCGGCCGCCGATATAGACCGCTCGTGCGGTGTCCCGGCCGAAAAAGTACGGCAGCTCACGATAATCGTCACAATCGTGTATCGCGAAATCGGCGAGCTTGCCGTCTTCGAGCGAGCCCACGCTTTCACCCCGCCGCAGGCTGCACGCAGCGTTGATGGTCGCCGCCGTGATCGCCTCGGCGCAGGTCATTTTCATTTGCGTTACAGCGAGCGAAAGCACCAGTGGCATGGAAGTAGTGGGCGACGATCCCGGATTGAAATCGGTTCCGAGCGCCACCGCCAGGCCGCGCTCCATCATCTGCCGTGCCGCCGGATACCGGCCCGAGCCCAGGCAGTATACCGAGGCCGGCAGCAGAACCGGCTGCACGTGAGCGGCGGCGAGCGCCGTCCAGCCGCGCTCGGTGGTCGCTTCCAGATGGTCCGCGGTATCGGCGCCCACCTCCGCGGCCAGCAGCGAGCCTTCATCGGCGCTGAACTGATCGGCGTGCACGCGTATGCGGAAGCCGAGCGCGCGCGCCGTCTCCAGAATGCAGCGCGCCTCTTCGACGGGAAAAGCCGATGGCTCACAGAAAACGTCGCAGGATTCGGCGAGGCCTTCGCGCCACACGGCGGGCAGCATTTCTTCGATCACGAGGCGTATGTACTCGCTTCTGCGGCCGCGGTATTCGTCCGGCACTTCATGCGCGCCGAGGAACGTCGACGCCGTGCGCAGGCTTCCTCCCGCGCCCAGTTGGCGAATCACGCGCAGGATCTTGAGCTCGGCCTCGATCGTCAGCCCATAGCCGGATTTCGCTTCGATGGTGGTGGTGCCGCCGCGCAGAAACCACCCGCGATAGCGGCGCGCCACGGCCAGCAGATCCGCTTCATCGGCTTCGCGCGTGCGCCGCACGGTAGAGCGGATACCGCCGCCGCGCGCGGCGATTTCGGCGTAGGTAGCTCCTTCGGCGCGCTCCTCGAATTCATCCGCTCGGTTGCCAGCGAAGACCGGATGCGTGTGAGCGTCCACGAAGCCCGGCAGCACGATGCGTCCGCCCGCATCGACGATCTCCGCGTCCGGCGCAATCTCGCGCTCGATTTCCGCGCGAGTTCCCACCTTCAGGATGCGCCCGCCGCGCGCCACCAGCGCGCCATCTGGAACGATCCCGAGCTCGCGCATTTCCGCGCCGCTGCGCGCCCGCGCCGGCCCGGCCAGGGTGACCAGTTGGCGGCAATTGACGACGACGAGATCGGGCATAAAGATAAGGAAGACAGAAGTCAGAAGTCAGGAGTCAGAATGTGCAGCCGCGAATCACGATTCTGACTTCTGACTCCTGACTTCTGCCTTCTTACTGACTCCTGACTTCTTCCTCCTGACTTCCTTCATAGATGCAACCGCGCTTCCACGGCAGCCTGGAACGCCACGTCCTCAATGCTTTCGAGGTTGATGTGCACGTTTTCCAACGCGCCGGTTCTGGCCGCCGTGACCAGCGCCTTGGCCACCGCGAGGTCGGAAGAAAAGCGCGCCGGCACCTCCAGTTCTTCCAGGCGCGCGTTCATCGCCGCGGCGCGCTCCAGCACTTCGAGCGGGACCAGCGCCGCGCCATGCAGCGCCTCTTCCACAAACGGCGCGCGCTCGTCCTTGGGCCGCTTATAAGCTGCCATCACCTGCTGGAACGCTGCGGCGTCGCGCTCCACTGCCGCAGTGAAAAAGGCGCGGTCGTCTTCAAACGCGAAGGGATCGAGCTTCGCCAGCCGCGAGACCATCGCACCCAAAGCCGCGCCCATGGCAGCCGCGGCGGCTGCGGCGCTGCCGCCGCCAGGCGTGGCCGTGCCGCGGGCGAGCGCATCCAGAAATTCCGGCAAGCCGCTGCGTTTCGAAATCGCATCCGCGATGCGGTTTTCCAGCACCAGCTCCGGGCGAAAGTTTTCGGCCCGCAGGAAATATTCGGCCGCCAGCTCAATCGCCTTGCGCGGAATCAGCCCCACGATCTCGCTGCCCACCACCGGCACGCCGTGCCGCTCGGCCTCGCGGCGCACGGTTTCGAACACCAGGTGCATCGGGGTCTGCTCGAAATCGGTCAGGTTGATCGAAACCTGCGCCAGGTTGCGCGAAGCCAGCATCACGCCCATCGATTTGACGAAGCGGAAACCGCCGCTCGAAAAGCGGATGGTCTTGGCGATCCGCCTGGCGATTTCGACATCCGGCGTGCCCAGGTTGACGTTGTAAGCGATGAGAAATTTGCGCGCACCCAGCACGACCGCGCCGGCCGTGGGATGGCAGACCGGCTCGCCAATATCGGGCGCACGTGCGGCTTCCGTGCCCATCTCTTCCAACAGCGCTTCGAATTGCCCGCGGCGAATGTTTTCCAGGTTGACGCGCTCCGGACGCCGCGCCGCGGCTTCATACAGGTAAACCGGAACCTTCAGCCGGTTCCATATTTCGCCGCCCACGTGCTCGGCCAAGCCGACGCACTCTTCCAGCGTGACGCCTTCGATCGGAATGAACGGCACCACGTCGGCCGCGCCGATGCGCGGGTGCGCGCCCTGGTGTTGCGTCAGGTCTATCAGCTCGACGGCCTTTTCCACGCCGCGCAAGGCCGCCTCGGCCACCGCGGCCGGAGGCCCGACGAAGGTGAGCACCGAGCGGTTGTGATCGGCATCGGCTTCGCGATCGAGCAGCGCAACTTCGGGCACCGCGGTAATCGCCGCAAAGATCGAATCCATCTTGGCCGCGTCGCGGCCTTCGGAGAAGTTCGGAACGCACTCTACGAGTTGTCGGGGCATACACTTTTGGCGTCGTGAAAAACTCGGGCGCTACGGCTGCATCGGAATCTTCACGCCGTGTTCTTTGGCGAACCGCACGGCTTCATCGTAACCCGCGTCGGCGTGGCGCATCACGCCGGTGCCCGGATCGGTGGTCAGCACACGCTCCAGACGCCGCTCGGTTTCCTGGGTCCCATCCGCCACCACCACCATGCCGGCATGTTGCGAGTAGCCGATGCCGACGCCGCCGCCGTTGTGGATCGACACCCAGCTCGCCCCGGCGGCGATATTCACCATCGCGTTGAGGAGCGGCCAATCGGCGATGGCGTCCGAACCGTCCCGCATGCCTTCCGTTTCGCGGAACGGCGATGCCACCGAGCCCGCATCCAGATGATCGCGGCCAATCACAATCGGGGCTTTCAATTCGCCCGACCGCACCAGCCGGTTGATGGCCACGCCGAATTCGGCGCGCTCGCCATAGCCCAGCCAGCAGATGCGCGCCGGCAGCCCTTGGAACTGGATGCGCTTCTGCGCCAGCGGCAGCCAGCGCGCCAAAGTTTCGTCGCGCGGAAACAATTCCAGCGCCAGCCGGTCCGTGCGGTGGATGTCGGCCGGATCGCCCGAGAGCGCCACCCAGCGGAACGGGCCGCGGCCCTGGCAGAACAGCGGGCGTATGTATTCGGGCACGAAGCCGGGGATGTCGAACGCGCGCTCCACGCCGGCGTTCTTGGCATGGGTGCGTATGTTGTTGCCGTAATCGAACGTCACCGCGCCGCGCTTCTGCAACTCCAGCATGGCCGCGACGTGTACGCCCATCGAAGCGGTCGAGCGCTCAACGTACCCAGCCGGATCGGCGGCTCGCAATGCAGCCGCTGCTTCGAGCGTCATGCCATGCGGCACGTAGCCGTTGAGCGGATCGTGCGCGCTGGTCTGGTCGGTGAGAACATCGGGCATTATTCCGCGTCGCGCCAGCTCCGGCACCACCTCGGCGCAGTTGCCCACTAGGCCAACCGAAATCGCTTCGCCGCGCGCTTGCGCCTCGCCGAGCGCCGCCAGCGCGCTATCCAGGCTGCGTTCCATGCGGTCGCAGTAGCCCGTGTCCAACCGGCGGCGGATGCGTTCCGGATCAACCTCGATGCCCAGGAAGCAGGCACCGTTCATCACGCCGGCGAGCGGCTGCGCGCCGCCCATCCCGCCCATGCCGCCCGATACGACCAGCTTGCCCGCCAGGGATCCGCCGAAGTGCCGGCGCGCCACCGCCGCAAACGTCTCGAAGGTTCCCTGTACGATGCCCTGGCTGCCGATGTAAATCCACGAGCCCGCTGTCATCTGCCCGTACATGGTGAGGCCCAGCCGCTCCAGCCGGTTGAATTCGTCCCAGTTCGACCAGTGGCCCACCAGGTTGGAATTAGCGATCAGCACCCGTGGCGCTTCCGGAGTAGTGCGGAAAATGCCCACCGGCCGGCCCGATTGCACCAGCAGGGTTTCATCGTTCGAGAGCGTACGAAGCGCGCGCACAATCGCGTGGAACGCCTCCCAGCTTCGCGCCGCGCGGCCCGTGCCGCCGTAGACAATCAACTGGTCCGGCTTTTCCGCCACCTCCGGGTCCAGATTGTTGTGCAGCATGCGCAGGGCGGCTTCCTGGTGCCAGCCTTTGCAGGTAAGCCCGCGGCCTCGCGGCGCGCGGATGGCCGTGCCGGAGTTCATATCAGCCCAATCATACCGCCAGAGCGCAACCGAGGGTCTTCGCTCGAACGCAGGGTGCGCGACATGATAAGGGCCGGGTTGTTGCTGACGGAATCTGCCAGTATAGAGCAGGCGGCGTTGGTGGACGTCATCCAAGCGTGCTGGCTCGCTTCGTCATGGGGCTGCAGCCGGCGCGCCAACTTCCGCAGGTGCTGACGCGCATGATACTGGTCGACAATCAATAGCCGTCCAGTTTCTTGAGCGGCTGGCCTTCCGCGCACTCATATCCGCCGAAGTGAACGCCGGTGAACTCCTGCGTCGCACCGCTGGGCCACTCGATGGTCAGGCGCGTAACGGCGTCGCGCGATCCCAAGCCAAAGGTGAGAGTCAGCTCGGATTGCGACAGGTAGCTGGACCCCGTTTTGACCATGCGCGATTGGGTTCCCTCGGGCGTGGTCACACGCACCACGGCGCCGATCGCGTCCCGGTTGGATTTTCTGCCGGTCAGGCGAACCCGTAGCGCGTGGAAGCCGTTGGTCACGTCGTTGCGGTACAAGTACGCGGGTCCCTGGTTGGTGGTGACCACCAGGTCCAAGTCGCCGTCGCGGTCGAAATCGCCGTACGCCAGGCCGCGCGCCACCTTCGGCGCGGCAAAACCGGCGCCGGCACCCGCGGCAACGTCGCGGAAGCGGCCTTGGCCGTCATTGTGAAACAGGTGCGGCGGCTGCGCGTAGCCCACATTACTGCGGATGTGGCGGACTGTTTCATCGATGTGGCCGTTGACGGCGGCCAAGTCCAGGCGGCCATCCAGGTCGATATCGAGAAAGGCGCAGCCGAAGCCCAGGCTCTCGCGCGACGCCTGGCCAACGCCGGCCTTGATGGCCGAATCCGAATAGCCTTCCGCCCGCGAGGGACGGTAGAGCGCCATCATTTCGTTATCGAAGTTGGTGATGGCGATGCCGGCGGCGCCGGAGTTATCGTAATCGGCCGCGTCGATCCCCATCCCGGCGCGCGCCTTGCCGTCCTCGCTGAAAGCGATGCCGGCGCGCACCGCCACGTCTTCAAAGGTGCCGTTGCGCAGATTGTGATAGAGCTTGTTAGGCTGTGTGTCGTTGGCCACCAGCACGTCCAGCCAGCCGTCGCGGTCGTAATCTACCAGCGCCACGCCCAGCGATTTCGATGTGCTGTCGAAGATGCCGCTCTTGGCGGTAACGTCTTCAAACGTGCCGTTGCCGCGGTTGTGAAACAGCCAGCAGGTCTCGCCGTGATAAGCCTCCGGAGTGCAATAAGATTTACGGTGGCCATCCACGCTGCAGAACACGTCGCGTTCGGGCGACCACTTGACGTAGTTGCAGACCAGCAGATCCAGCAAGCCGTCGCGGTCGAAATCGAACCACACCGCCGAAGTCGAGAACGACGAGCGCCCGCCCAGACCGGCCTGCTCGGTCGCGTCGACGAAATGGCCTTGTCCCGTGTTGCGGAACAGCCGGTTCTGGCCTACTGCTGTGATCAGCACGTCTGGGAAACCGTCGTTGTTGTAATCGGCCACGGCCACGCCCATGCCGTACATCTCCACCGCCAGGCCGGCGCGCTCCGTGACGTCGGTGAAGGTGCCGTTGCGGTTGTTGCGATAGAGTTTGAGGGTGCTGCGGCGGCGCTTGTGGCCGGGCCAGTCCATCCCGTTCACCAGCAGCAGGTCCAGCCAGCCATCGCCATCGTAATCGAAAAACGCGCAGCCGGAGCCCATGGTTTCGGGCAGATACTTGGCGCCGAACGCACCGCTGTTGTGATGAAAGTCTATCCCAGCCGCGGCCGTAACATCCACCAGCCGGAAGCCCAGCCCGTTTTGGGCGGCCGGAAGCAACGGCGCCGCGAAGCCTGCCAGCCCGCCAAGAAATGCCCGGCGGTTCACGCGATGCTCACCAGCCCTTCGCGGATGGCGTAGACCACCAGCTCCGCCGTATTGTGTATGCCCAGCGTCTGCATAATATTGGCGCGGTGCACGGCCACCGTGTTGGCGCTCAGGCCCAGCACGGTCGCGATATCCTTGTTCGATTTTCCGTTGACGATCAGTTGCAGCACCTCCAGCTCGCGCGTGCTCAGAACCGCAGCCGCGCCGGCGTTCTCCACCACCGCGCCCAGCCGCGGATCGAGCACGCGCGCACCGCCGGCCACCTGCTTGACGGCCTGCACCAACTCGAGATCCATGGCGTTCTTGAGCAGGTAGCCGCGCGCGCCGGCCTCCAAGCAGGTGCGCACGTAAGACGCCTCCGCATGCATGCTGAGAATCAGCACCGCGGTCTGCGGGTTGTCTTTGAGGATCAGCCGGGTCGCCACCGCGCCGTTCATGCTGGACATTGCGAAATCCATCACCACCACCGCGGGATGCAGGCGCGCGGCCGCCTCCACCGCGTCGTGGCCGTCGCTCGCCTCTCCCAGCACTTCGATTTCTGGGTCGTCCTCCAGCATCCGGCGAAAGCCGCGGCGCACCAGGGCGTGGTCGTCGACCAGCAAAACGGTAATCGGTGACGTAGGCACTCACGCCTATGGTATGCCAGCGGGGAGGCGCGGCTCAAGACGCGCTTGGCGCGGCAGGGTGTGAAGCTGGCGCTATAGCGGGCGTGTGCAGCTCGAGGACTGGCTCACTTGTGCAGCAGAGCTTGTTGCCCGAAGCCGGGGGATAGAATGCCGAGCACGCATACAGGGAGCAGGCCTAGTCTACAAATAGCCATCTGCCTTACCTCGTCAGGTTGTAAATCAAGCCGTACGGATCTTTGACGTAGCATCGCGGAAAATCCGGCTCATCCTTGACGATCTCGCAGCCGTTCTTTGTCAATCTGGCTTTGACGTCTTCGACGCTGCCGACCATCACTTCCAGCACCGGCCCCAGTGCCGGACCTCGCTCGATGAATAAGTTGATGTGCTCGCCGTGCAAGCTGATCATGTTAGGCTGCTCATCGGTGATCTCGAAGCCGAGCTGCTTGACATAGAAAGATGCCGCGAGTTTTGGATCCGGCGCTTGAATCAAAATGTCAGTACCGAATTTGTTCGCCATGTTGGTTCGCTCCTCGTGCTAAGTACTCCCGTTCGTAAAGATGGTAGCGCCGGCGGTCAGACGCTGTACTTGGCATCTTGCGATCATTCTATACGCAGCGGCCGCTTTAGATGGCGCGCCCAATAATCTTCTCAAGCTCCTCGCGCGTCAGCTTGATCGGGTTGCCCTTCATGCTGCTGGCCTCGGCGGCGCGGCTGGCCAGAACCGGGATGTCGGCCACGGTCACTCCGTAAGCGCTGAGTGCCGGGATTTCGAAACGCTGGCACAAGGCGGCTATCCATTCGATGCCGTCCGCCGCCGTCGCGTGAGGCTTTCCGGTCAACAGCCGCGCCACTTCGTCGTACCGGCCGAGCGTGCGGCTTTCCGGGGCGCGCCGCCGCAAGGCTTCCACGTTGATCGCAATCGCCGGCGCCAGCAGCGCCGCGCACACGGTCCCATGCGGCGCGGGAAACATACCCCCGACCGGCGCGGCGAAACCGTGCACCGCGCCCAGCCCCGCGTTGGCCAACGACAGTCCGCCCAGCAGGCTGGCCCAGCTCATGCCGCGCCGCGCTTGCCGGTCGCCGCCGTTTGCCCATGCGCGCGGCAACGACGCCCCCGCCGTGCGTAGACCTTCTACCGCGTACAGGTCCGTCATCGGGTTGGCGCGCACGGAAACATAAGGCTCAATGAGCTGCGTCAGGGCATCGAGACCGGTCGACGCGGTCAGCGCCGGCGGTAGATCCAGCGTCAGCTCCGGGTCCACCACCGCCAGCCGCGGCAACAGGAACGGACTGCGCAGGCTGGCCTTCACGCCGCGTTCGGGGGCGGCCAGCACGGCGTTGCGCGTGACCTCCGAACCCGTGCCAGCCGTGGTCGGAACGGCGATAAACGGCGCCGACGGCTGCCGCAGCGGCTGGCCGCGCCCCACCACTTCCAGATAATCGAGCGGCTCGCCCGGGTTGGTCAACATCGCGGCCAGCGCTTTGCCGGCGTCGATGGCGCTGCCGCCGCCCACCGCTACCACCACGTCGCAGCTTTCGCCGCGTGCGTAGACAGTTCCGGCCGCAATCGTGCCGATCGACGGTTCGCCGGAGACGCAGAACGGCGCCACCGTCACTCCCGCCGCTTCGAGCGCCCGCGCGAGCGCCGCGGCCCGGCCCGCCCTTTCGCCGGTCACCAACAGTGCGCGCCGCCCCATCGCGGCGGCCGCCGGGGCGGCTTCACTCGCGGCGCCTTCGCCAAATACAATTCTCGCCGCTGTCGCGAACTCGAAGGACATTGCCCGTACCAATTGCTGCCTCTACCAGTCGCCGCCGGCCGGATCGATCGCGTGATACAACTGCCGCGTGCGCGGCTCGGCAAACATGTCGACCGTCTTTGCGGCCCAGGCGCGGTAGTGCGCCGTCTCCTTGTGGGCCGCCTGCGCGGCGCCGTCCCGATACACTTCATAGAGCATGAAACGCGCCGGATCGTCAGCCTGCTCGACAAAATCGAATCGCGCCACGCCCGGCTCGCGCCGGCTGTTGCGGGCGTTTTCGATCGTAGCTTCCCGAAAGGCTTCCACCGCTTCCGGCTTCACGTGCACGTACACACAGAGAATCAGCATAAGAATCGCTCTCTCTAATTATCGACAAACCGGAGGGCATGCGGCCGGAAGGGGCGGCCACGCAAATCAAATCCTTCTTGCATGGGCAAGCTAAAGCATGCCCCACCAGGGTCATAATGAGTTATGCGGTCTGTCGGCCTTCTGGCCTTGGTTGCGGCGCTGGCCGCTCCCTTGGCGGCCCAGGAAAAGTGGCGCCTGATCTGGCATGACGAGTTTGACGGACCGGCCGGCGCGCCGCCGGACCGGTCGTTGTGGATCCCCGAATCGGGCGGCGACGGCTGGGGCAACCATGAAATGGAGCAGTATACCAACCTGCCCGAAAACGCCTCCCTCGATGGCGACGGCCACCTGGTCATCATGGCGCTGGCCAAACCCAATGGCGTCTACACCTCCGCACGCCTCAAGACGCAGGGCCTGTTCAGCGTGACTTACGGCAAGATTGAAGCCCGCATGCAGATTCCTTACGGCCAGGGAATATGGCCCGCGTTCTGGATGATGGGCGCCGATTTCGGCGACAAAGGCTGGCCCGCCTGCGGCGAGATCGACATCATGGAAAACATCGGCAAGGAGCCGTTCAGCATCCACGGCACTGTGCATGGGCCCGGATACTCCGGTTCGGGCGGCATCGGCGGCACGACAACGCTGACCAACGGCCGCCGGGTCTCCGATGACTTCCATGTCTTCGCCGTCATCTGGGGGGAAGACAGCATTCAGTTCCTGCTCGATGGCGAGCCGTACTTCCGTGTCACGCCGTCGAGCCTGCCTGCCGGCGCTCGTTGGGTGTACAATCATCCCTTCTTCCTGTTGCTGAACCTCGCCGTAGGCGGGGACTGGCCCGGCACGCCCGATCGAACTACCGAATTTCCGCAGCGCCTGGTGGTCGACTACGTCCGCGTCTACGCCGATGCCGACCGCCTGCAGCGCCGCCAGCAATGAACACCCGATGCTAGTTGGCGGCTGCTCCGGTTAGCGCCTTCAGATACCGGTAGTAGAAATCCACGCCGTCGTAGAAGGCGCTTACGCGCAGGCGCTCGTCCTTGCCGTGAGCGCGCACGTCGTCGCGATCGATGGCCAGCGCGGAGAAGCCGAAGCTGGGAATGCCCGCGGCGTTGGTGTATTTGCTATCCGAAGCGCCGGTTTCCATGTCCGTCACCACCGGCGCGCCCGGCCAGAACTGGCCGGCAAGCCGCTCGAGCGGAGCCAGCACGTCCGTCCGCAGCGCAACCGGTGCCAATGGCTTGTCGAGCGGTGCGTGGTCCGCGATCTCGCCGGTCAAGTCGCTGATATGCCGCACAGAAACCGCCGGATCGGCCACAATGCGCACCAGCTCTATCCGCACCTCTTCGGCGGAGTGGCCGGGCAGGATGCGGCAATTCACGATCGCCCGCGCGCTCTGCGGCAGCGCGTTGTTGGCGTGACCCGCTTCCAGGCGCGTGGCCACGCAAGTGGTCCGTACCAGGGCGTTGAATTGGGGCACACGCCCCAGCCGCGCGATGGCTGCCTGATCCGGAGGTTGCGCCAGCATGCCGCGCATGTCCGCCGCGTTCTGCGCGGATTCCACCTGCGCCAGGCCCTCAAAATAGGCGCGTGTCACCGCGTTGAGCTCGAAGGGAAACACCGCGCGCTCGAGGCGCGCCAGGGCATCGGTCACGTGGTAGATGGCGTTGTCCGGCACTGGCAGCGAACTGTGGCCGCCGGGATTGGTGGCCTTCAGCTCGAAATCCGCGTAGAGCTTTTCGGCGGACGACACCTCCACAGCAAGCGCCTTGCCATTTTGGGTGGTCACTCCGCCCGAATCCGGGTTGAGCGCGAAATCCGCGTCCACCAGGTCGCGATGCTGTTTCAGCAGCCAGTTAACACCGTTGGAGGTGCCACCCTCTTCGTCGGCGGTCAGCGCAAGGATGATGTCGCGGTCCGGACGGTATCCTTCGCGCTTGAAGCGTATGAACGCGGTGACCATGATGGCGTCGGCGCCCTTCATGTCCTGCGTGCCGCGGCCATAGAAAAACCCGTCTTGCTCCACCAGGCGGAATGGATCGGTGGTCCAGTCCGAGCGCCGCGCTTCCACCACGTCCAGGTGCGCGATGATCAGGATGGGCTTCGGCGAACCCGGGTGCGCGCCGCGCAGCCGCGCCACCAGGTTCCCCTTGCGTTCGTTCGGTCCCAACACCGCCGCGTCCTCGGCTCGGAAGCCTGCCGCGAGCATACGTTTGCGCATGGCTTCGGCGGCCACGGTGGTGCTGCCCGACGAATCGGTCGTGTTGATCTCGATCAGTTCCTGGAGGATCTCACGCGACAGTCTGCGGGCCGGTTCGTCAAGCGAGGCTGCCCAGGCGGGCGCCAGCAGCAGCGTGGCAATAAGGGAGCGTGCTAACTTCACGGTGATTCGAAGTTACGATTCTACACTACCCGCGGGCATCCCGCCGCCGAAAGTGGGCGTTCGAAATGAAACCAGCAGCCAGGGACTTCCTTGTAGCATGGGCAAGTCATAGCATGCCCTGCCAACGGCGCGTAAGCCCGCAGCGAGTGCTGGGATGCAACATAAGTCCTGGCTGACTTCAATTATGCAGGATTGTGATCGTATCTGCACAGAACTTAAACAGTACTCAAACGCACAATGAGATAAAGGCGCTGCCGGACTATAAGCCGGTTTCTGTACCCGTTAGGGCGACAGTCATTCCTCTGGGCCCGCCATTACTGACGGGCTCAAGCGACCTACCCGGGAGTCAAGCGGGGCGAGCCGCCCCTTCTCCCCTATTTGGTCTTGCTCCGCGTGGGGTTTACCCTGCCGGCGGGATTACTCCAGCCGCGGTGCGCTCTTACCGCACCATTTCACCCTTACCTCTGATGGTGGGGCAGGCCTTTCGGCCTGCCCGGCGTGGCAGGCTGAAGCCTGCCACCACCATTCAAGGCGGTATATTTTCTGTGGCACTTTCCGTTTCCCACTTGGGGACCCCGGCCGTTAGCCGGCACGCTGCTCTATGGAGACCGGACTTTCCTCCTCCGTTTCCGGAGGCGACTGCCCATCCGGCAGCTCCCGAATCGATTATCTCATGTTGCGTAGATTGGGTTGCGCGAAGTGTGCGAGATTCCAAGTAACTTGGTCTAATTGTTGCGAATATGCCGCGTTTCCGGTGTAGAATAAATCGTTATCGGTTCGGGTCTTGGGAACGAGCTAATGCCGGAATCGGCGTTTGCAGTTTGGGCGCTGCTTGTGGGGCCTTGGCTCGCTCGCATCGGAGGAAGGAAGAAAGGGATTCCTTATTCGTTTCACATGTCCAACTTGTTTCTGTTGAGGAGATCAAAAAGACAATGAAAAGAATCGTAGCGTTGAGCGCGCTCGGGGTCATGGCCTCCGCACTCTTTGCTCAGGGTCTAGATGCGCCTGGCAGCCAGGCCAAGGAGGATTGGGAAGAGATCAACTTCGAGTTCGACTCTTCCGTTCTTTCGGATGGCTACCCGAGCCTGCTTCGTCTCGCCGATCTGTTGAGCCAGCATCGTGATTACAAGGTGGCGGTCACAGGACACACCGATTACATGGGCTCCAACAGTTACAACGACAAACTGGCGCTCGCGCGCGCCAATACGGTCAAGCAGTTTCTCACCAAGTACGGCGCCAATGCCGATCAGGTGACAGTTGCCGGCGAAGGCAAGCGCCAGCCGGAAGTCGACAACAAATCCAGGGAAGGCCGCTTCATAAATCGCCGCGTCACTCTCCGGGTAACGGATGGACAGGGCCGGTTGGTGAAGGATGGCGGCATCCGGGATGTGTTGCAGGCCTTACAAGACACGCTGGGGAAGAAGCAGCAGGAATGCTGCGATGCCATCCTCAAACGGCTCGACAAACTGGATGACATACTGGCCGCGCTCAAGGCCCTCCAGGGAGAAAACGCGGCGCTCAAAGGCGAACTGGCTGACCAGCGCAACCAGATCAACACGCTGCGCGACCGGATTGAGAACCCGCCCAAGCCCGCCGAGTCGGCAGCCCCACCGGCGCCGCCCGCTCCGCCGGTCCAAGAGGCAAAGAAACATAACGACAAGTTTTCCCTGCTCGGAATCAACGTGGGTCCGACCTTCGGTTCGAGCAGCCGCGGCAATGCGACTTTCGACGCCAACGGCCGCTTCTTCTCGCCGTTCGGCGGCGACGGCACGGCTGCCGTACAGGCGCAAGGCGAGTACATATACAACCCGCAGGCCCAGGAAGGGCAATTCGATTTGGGCCTCGTCAATCGGTGGGGTAATGTGCAGGCCGGCGTATTCAGCAGTTTCAAATACCTGGACTACAAGCAGTATCAAAACGGCGGAGCGCTCGGCCAGGGAGCTTTCCTGCTGGATTATATTTTCAGCCGCGGCCGCATCGGCGTCTTTGGCACGCAGGGTTTCAAGAATTACGCGGTGGTCAACAGCGTGACGCTGGCGCCCGGCGCTTATATGCAGACTTACGCCAAGGTGGTCAACCAATACGGCGCCGACGCCCTGGTCGGCGTGTGGGGCAACGCTTACCTGCAAGGCAACCTCGGCCTGCTGCGCCGCGAGGTGAACGGCGGCAACACGGTCGGCGGCGAGATCAAGCTGACGCAGCCAGTCAGCTCGCGCGTCGCCTTCACGGCCGCCCTCGACTACAATCAGACCGGCGTCTTCTCGACGGGCAACGGCCAGGTGATGTTCGGTCTCGAAATGGGCTCTTACATCCATCCCAAGGATTACGGCAGCATAAAGACGCCGGTGCCGATGGATGTCCCGCGCATCCGCTACGAGTTTGGCACACGGCGCGTCGGCACCAGCCCGCCCATCGCCAACGCCGGGCCCAGCCAGTTCGGAGTACCCGCCGGAGTCATCACACTCAACGGCTCCGGATCGTACGATCCTCTGGGCGAAGCTCTCACCTATGCCTGGTCGCAACTCGCCGGACCCACCGTGACGATTAACAACGCCAACCAGGCGGTGGCTACGTTCACCGCTGCCGCCAGCCAGAGCTATACGTTCCAGCTCAAGGTCACCAACACCGACGGCATCTCGGCCCAAGCCACCACCTTGGTTACCACGGCTGCGCCGGTACAGGCGCAGATCCAGCAGTTCACCGCGCAACCGGCGGCGATCACATCCGGCCAGACCACAACGCTGAGCTGGGTGATCCAGAACGCGACATCGGCCACCATTACACCCGGCGTGGGCACCGTCAGCGCCACCACCGGTTCGGTTGCGGTGTCGCCCACGGCCACCACCACTTATACACTCACGGCGACCGGTCCCAACGGCACCACCACGCAGACCGTGCAGGTCACGGTGGGCGCCTCCACCGCTCAAATTCTCCGCTTTGCGGCCAGCCCGAGCAGCATCCCCACCGGCGGCCAAAGCACGTTGAGCTGGACTACCTCCGGCGCCACGACCATCTCCATCTCGCCGGGCATCGGCACTGTGTCCGCCAACGGCAGTACAACCGTCTCGCCGGCCACGACCACCACCTACACGATCAGCGCCACCGGCACGGATGGCAAGACCGTCACCGCTGCCGCGCAGGTCACAGTGGGCGCCGTGACGGCTCAGATTGTCCGCTTCGTGGCAAATCCGAGCAGCATCGCCACCGGCGCATCAACTACCTTGAGTTGGAGCACTTCCAACGCCACCACGGTGTCCATCGCGCCGGGCATCGGCAGTGTGTCCGCCAACGGGAGCATAGCCGTCTCGCCGGCCGCCACTACCATCTACACGATCAGCGCCACCGGTACCGATGGCAAGACCGTCACCGCTACCGCGCAGGTCACGGTGGGCGCCGTGACGGCCCAGATCCTCCGCTTCGCGGCAAGCCCGAGCACCATCGGCCTCGGCGCGTCAACCACGTTGAGTTGGAGCACCTCCAATGCGACCTCCGTCTCCATCTCGCCGACCGTGGGCGCAGTGACCGCCAACGGGAGCACCACCGTCTCGCCGGCCACCACCACCAGTTACACACTGAGCGCCACCGGCGTGGACGGCAAGACCGTCACCGCCGTGACGACCGTGACCGTGAGCGGGTCCGCCATTCCGCAGATCGTGACCTTCGTCGCAACCCCGCAGAGTATCGCGCCCGGCGGATCGACCCAGATCTGCTGGCAGGTAACCGGAGCGACCAGTATCTCGATCGCACCCGGAATCGGCACCAATCTCAATGCCAACGCTTGCGTCACCGTTACGCCGAGCGCCACCACCACCTACACCCTGACCGCCACCAACGCGGTGGGCACGGTGCAGGGCAACTTGACGGTCAACGTCGGTCTGGTCCAGATCCTTTCGTTCCAGGCCAACCCGGTGAGTTCGCCCGTCGCCGGAGCCCCGGTGACGCTGTCGTGGACTACTTCGAACGCCACCTCGGTGGTGCTCACCGGCGCCGACATATCGCCGATGACACTGCCGGTCAACGGCTCCTACACCGACAACCCGGTTACCAATGAAACCTATACCCTGACCGCTTACGGACCTGGAGGCCAGAACGTCAGCGCCACTATTTCGGTGTTCGTCAGGTAACCCGAGAACCCGTTTTACGCTAGTCATACCGGGCGGCCCAATCAGCCGCCCGGTTTTCTGGGTGGAGAGTTTGGCTACGACTCCGCCGTCAGGGGCAGGCCGGGCCTACCAGGCGAGGCGCAGATGTTCGGCCGCGAGCGGCGCCACATCGCCTTCCTGGTAAATGAATTCGCCGCGCTTCATGGTGAGATGCACCAGGTTCATGCCGGAATGGTACCCGAGTTCCCGATAATCCGAGACGTTGCACACAATCAGGTCGGCCGGCTTGCCGTGTTCGATCGAGCCGGCGGTGGCCGCACGGCCCAACGCATGGGCGCCATTGATGGTGGCCGCGACCAGCGCTTCGCCCGGTGTCATCCCCAATTCCCGGCACGCCAGCGATACGACCGCCTGCATATTGAGCATCGGACTTTCGGAGCAGTTGAAATTGCTGCCCAGCGCCACTGCGGCGCCATTCTCAAGCAGAGCCCGCGCCGGGGCCGGGCAGCCGCCAGTGTGAAAGGCCAGACCGGGCAGCAGCGTGATGACCGGACCCGATGCCACCATCCCTCCCAGTTCCCCGACCACAATTTGCTCCAGATGGTCGATGGCGTCGATCCGGAGATCGCACGCCAGCGCCGCCGCTTCTTTGGGGCCGGCGCCAGCCGCGTGCACGCGGCAGCCCAAGCCAATCCGGGCCGCCGTCTCCAGGTAGCGCCGGATCAGCTTCTGCCGGCTCTCGCCGGGGCTCCATTCGATGTCGGCAAACTGCGCCAGCCCTTGGCGATGGAGCAGCGGCAGGAACTCCCCACAGGCCCACTCCACGGCTGCTTCCGCCGGATCCGGCCCTACGGCCGCCAGACACAGAAGGAAAGTGGCCACCACATCGACCGGTTCGCGATTCACCAGGGACAGCGCGCGCAACAGCTTCAGCTCGGCGCGCGGGCCGCCCCCGCACCCGGATTTGACCTCGACCGTGGTGGTGCCGTGCCGCGCCATCGCCTGCAGACATTGCCGCATCTGGTTGGCGATGCTTTTGGCGCTCGATGTCTTAACCGCGTTCAGTGCCGAAGCCGTGCCGGTGTGCGCCCGGCCCGGCGGCGGGAAGGCCAGATGCGTGTGGCTGTCCACGAATCCCGGCATAACCAGCCGCCCGGCCGCGCTGATCTCCACCGCGTCACGCGCCGCCTTCAGGTTCTCCACCCGGCGCGTCAGGCCCACTTCCTCGACCAGCCCATCGCGGATCAGCACCGATCCGTCGTGTATCAGCCCCGGATCGTTCAGAAGAGAACCGCGGCGGGCCTTCGCCGGACCGCGCATGGTAAGCAGTTGGTGCGCGCCCCGAATCAATATGGCCGACGTTTGTTTTCTCCCCCAGATTCCACTGTAGCAGTAGACGGATTAGCATTTACTTGAGGATCGGTGCTGAAGCCACCTGCAAAGCGGCGGGACCATCACGTTCTCAAGACGCTGGAACGCGTGTTTTCGAAAGCCGGAAGGGGATCTCGCACCGAGGCCCGGCGATGGATCGGCGAAGGACGCGTCGCGGTCAACGGCGTGGTCGTGCGCAGCCCCGACCAGTGGATCGATCTCGCGCGCGACAAGGTCACCCTGGACGGCAAGTCAATCGCCACCACGCGCGGAGTCTACATCTTGCTCTACAAGCCGAAGGGCTACCTGACCACCTATCGCGACCCGGAGAACCGTCCCACGGTTTACGACCTGGTCGCGGACCTGGGCGCTTGGGTGACCCCGGTAGGACGCCTCGATCTGGACTCGAGCGGCCTGCTGCTGATGACCAATGACACCTCCTTCGCCGACCACGTCACCAGCCCCGCCCACCTGGTGCCCAAAACCTACCAAGTGAAAACGGCCACGCTGCTCAGCGAGGAGCAAATCGAGCGCCTGCGCCGCGGCATCGAGCTGAGCGATGGCCCAACCCGCACTGCCGAGGTGCGCCGGTTGCGCGACAGCGCGAAGCACACGTTTATCGAAATCGTCCTCACCGAAGGCCGCAACCGGCAGGTGCGGCGCATGATCGAGGCCGCCGGCAGCCGCGTGCTGAAACTGGTCCGCACCGCGATCGGCCCGCTCCGCATCGCGGACCTCGCGATCGGCAAGTGGCGGTGGCTGACGGAAGAGGAAATCGCTGCGCTCGGAGGACGGATGCGCCCGCCTGTGCCCGCTACTTCGAATACCAGCGAAGCGAGACCTGCGGCACGATCAAGGTCCCGCGTACGTAAAAGGGGCCGTCGGTCGAAGTCTTGACATGGAAGGCGCGCGCCCCGCCTCCCAGTTCGAAATGTCCGAAACGGATGTTGAGGGAAGCATCCGTGTCCCAGATCGTCCAGTGCCGCGGGAACGCAAAGCCCGAACCGTTCAGCTCCAGGCGCACGAACTTGGATAAATAATACGCCCCTCCCAAGCCCAGCGTGGGCGAGACAAACCAGCGTTTCCCTGTCGCCTCATAACTCACGGGCTGGCCGTTGGAACCATACAGGACACCGCCGTTGGGACCGGTGATCGGCAACAGCGGCGCATTAAACCCGGTGTATATGTTGACGTATTGTACCTGCCATAGCGTTTTCAAACGGAAGCGCCGGCTTTCCACCGGATACGGCCACGTCAGGTATTCGAATGAGAGCTTGAGTTCCTGCAAGTTGTAGTCGGTGGAAATCAGAACACCCTGGTTATAACTCGTGCTCCACAGAGTCAGAGGCGAGGCGGAAGTGAAATTGCCCGCTGCGCGCGTCTCAAACCCGGAGACCACTAAGGCGTTATGCAAACCCATCGCGACACCGACTTCGGCGCTTTCTCCCAATTTCGGCCGGCCCTGGAAGGTGATCAGCGAATTGTTGGTAATCCCGGAGTCCCGCCCTTTATTGAAAATCGGGCTGTTGGTGGGCTCGGATCCGCCGATGCCAAGCCACATGCCGGATTCGCCGGGCATCCGCACGTCCGGGTATTTGGGCAGCTCCGGCGGCGCTGAAATGTTGGGCTGCCCGGTCTGCGCCGGCTCCTGGCTCGGGCTCTGTTGATCGGCCGGCGCCTGACCCGGCGGTTGCGCGGCTGGCGGCGGGCTTTGTTGATCGGCCGGCTCGGCGCTCGTGTCGCTTGCCGCAGCGCTCGTGTCGCCCGCCGGCGCGTCCGGGTCCGACGGCCGCGCCTGCGCCCAGCACGCCGACAGCAAAACACAAACCAACACCATGGCCGATTTCTTCACGTATTCCTCTTTGTTCCGATTTAGGCTGAACCCGGATGCCGCCAGACCCCGCTGCACGGGTCAGGCCAAACGCCCGCCTTCGACGCCGCTCTACCATTTTGCCTCAACCGGGTGCTGCCGCGCACACCCTCGCGCGCGCCAACCTTGTGACCGCCGGGCCACAGGTGTGAACCACACGGCGATGGCGCCAGCAGCGGTGCCTTCGCATCACTCGCAGCGCATCGCCTTCATCGGGTCGATGCGCGACGCCGAATTGGCGCGCAGAAGCCCCGCCGGCGCGCCCGCGCCGGCCAGAATCAGCGGCGTGGCCGCAATCGTCGGAGCGCCAACCTGTCTCACGCCGAACAGCGGCGCGTGCTATGGATGGTGTTGCGTCAAGTTCCGGCTGGTGGTTGCTCCGCGGCCTAGCGGTGGGCCGTGGCTCGTCGCGCGCACAGGTACGCATCTCTTTGTGGGGAAGCAATAGGAACCATGGAAACGCGCGGGGCGGCTGAAAGGAATACGGAAGGCCGTCAAAACTGCAGGGCAAGCCGCGGACCTGCCCCGCGAGTCTCGTAACTACATGCCGCTCTGCGCGGCGTTTTCGGTGCTGAACTCGACCTTGGTGGTCGAGCCGCCCAACTGGATGGCAGTGACGCGCTCGGTCTTGCCTTCGATTAAGGCATCGACCGCCGTGTAGGCGAACTTCTGGGCGACAGTTTCCACCTTGACGGGCGCCGTCACCGACTTGCTGGTGCGGACATCGGTAAAGGTTGCGGTGCCATTTTCCACTTTGAGCTTATACGCGCCGGGAGCCAACTGCACAGCGCCGACGACGGCAGGCTGATCGAAGACAATGTCATAGCCCTTTGTGCCCGCCACAGCGAAGCTGCAAGCAGACACAAATCCAACCAAGAACAGCGATTTTTTCGTCATAGTTGAAAGTTTCCTTGAGGTTCAGTTCCTGTGGCTCGATAAACACCTGGCGCACAAGATATTCTTGTCTTGCATCCAACCCCGAGGGTAGGTTGCGTTCCCTGCCTATACGACGCCACGCCCGCGCCCAAGGTTTCCATCCAAGAGTTTTATGTGGAATATTTCATACTTACCCGCTTGCAATTGACTTAGATTGCCGCACAAGCTTGTGGCTAGCGAGGGATCCCGGGCGCCGCTCATTCCGCCAACGCCTCCGCCAGGACGCGGCCGGTCGATGAAGAAGGCGGTGCAACGCCGCAGGCGCGAGCCAGAGTCGGCGCCAGGTCCACCGCCTCAACCGGCGATTCAAACGATCCGCTGCGAAACTGCGGGCCATACAGGCACAGCGGCACGCTGGCGTCATAGTTGTACAGTGAGCCGTAGGAGATGCCGCGCCCCTGTTCATAGTCTTCCACGTATTCCGGCCGGTAAGACAGCATGACGTCACCGCAGCGCCTGGGGTGGAAGCTGTTACGGAAGCGGCGCTCCCATTCGTCGCGGCTGGAACAGGCGCCGCCGGCTGTATAGTATCCGGCGACGGCGGGGTGTTCGAGAGCGGCAGCCGCAGCCGCCTGCCGCATCGGTTCCAGGTCGCGCGCTGTTCCACCGTCCAGGTACAGGAACGGGTAGAGATATTTCTGCACGTGTCCGAGATCACGGTCGCGCAAGGCGCTCTCCACGGCCTGCGCCACGCTCTCGCCCGCCACGGCCATGCGCGAGCGGGCAACGGGACTGGGTGCGGGTGGCGCTCCGTGGCAGCCGGCCAAGGCGAGATCGAATCCTTTGTCGCCCAGCGTTCGCCGCAATTGGGTCAGCAGCGATTCCATCTGCAGGTCGAGTTGCAGCGTCATCTGCTGCATCAGCGGCGAGAAGGCGCCGGTCTCGAATCCCAGCCGGGCGGGCGCGGAAACCACCAGGCAGACGAAATCGAAACTGCCTGACTGCCCGAGCCGCTCGTTGGTTGCCAACTCGCGTAAGAAATCGAATTGTGCCGCCGCGGCAAACGGCGAAGCCTGGTACAAATCGGCGAAGACCTGTGGATGGGCCGCGTCATAGGTGAGCTCGCGCAGCGGCGGAGAGCCGGCCGGCGCACCGGCCGCCAGCCACCCGGCGCCGTGCAATGCCTCAATCGGCCGTTCCGTGTTGAACGGGCTCACCCAGTCCGGCGCGGCGCCCAGTGTGTTGAAACGGCCCTCCCGGTCCTGCCAGAACAATCGCGCCGCCGGGTGCGCGGCCACCAGACCGGCGTGCGCCACGTCCGGGGCCACTACGTAGACTCGCGTGCCGGCCTCGGCGGCGATCTGTCCCGCCACCGTGGTCGCCAGCACTTCTTCTTCGGTGGCTTTCACCCTTTGCCGCCAGCGGCGATCCCACCAGGAGTCGGCCACGATACCATGCTCGGCCGGCCACGCGCCGGTGGCCAGCGTCGCCAGCGTGGTCAACGGAAATGTGCTGGCCAGGTGCCGGCAATCCGGAAAATAGGAGCCGGAAGTTAATAGTTTCCGGAACCCCCCATTGGATAACTTACCCCACGCGGCTTCCAGGAAATCCGGCCGCAGGAGCTCGATCAAAATCAATACGAACAGATTGGGGCGCGGCGTTAAACCCCAATTCTTGAAAGACATGCCACCGATCATCGAAAGAGTGAAGGTTCGCCGGCATATGTCCATGAAAAAAGAGTTTATCAGAGGCGGAGCTTGATGTTATAGTGTTCTTTCTTCAGACGCGGAATTCGGGTCAGTACCGGTTTATGGTGTGGCCGGCTGAGGCGTGTGCGATGAACAAGGACGATAGCGTGCTAGGACTTGCGGAAATCCGCCGTAACCGGGGTATTTCGCTCCAGCAGATTGCCGAATTGACCAAAATCGGCGTAAGGTCGCTCGAAGCGATTGAGCAGGGCGATTTTTGCAAGCTGCCCGGCGGCATATACAACACCAGCTACATACGCCAATATGCACGCGCCATCGATTACGATGAATCCGTCTTGCTCGAGTTCTACCACCAGCAGACCGGTGGCGTGAAGGACATTGCGCCGGTCCAGCGGCCCGCTGCCGGAAGTTTTCGCCCGGTGGATTCGATCTTCAACTGGTAGCGCCAACACTCACGCGGCGGCGCAACACTAACTTATCCGGTTAGCCCGGCGTTTGCTTTTCCGCCATCCGAGCGGCGAACTTGGCTACATTGACGATGGCGCGCTGGTGCGTACCCTCGCCGATCTTTTCCTTTTCGTCCCAGGCTTCCACGCGGAACTCGACACGGCGCTCCTCCATCGCGATAATTTCCGCCGTGATCTTCACCGTCACGCCGATGGGCGCGGCCGCCAGGTGGAAAACGTCGACATGGGTCCCCACCGTGTCGTATCCCGGCTCGAGTTGCGGCAGCACCACGTCACGGCAGGCGCGCTCCATCAGTCCGATCATGTTCGGTGTGGCGAGGACGCGGGGGCCCTCCGCGCCGAGAAAGCTGATGGCGTTTTCCGCCGTCACCAGCACGCGCTTTTCCGCTTTGGTTCCGATTACGACCTTGTGCATAGCATGGATCAGGCGGCTGCGAGGCCCGCCAGTACGCCCCGCATGTAGCTGAACGAACGCAGGACGCCGGGCAGCGGGTCGTCGGCGTTGATTTCGTATTCCAGGTTGACGCAGCCCTGGTAACTGATCTTCTTGAGCTCCTGAAAGATCGCCGGGATTGGTATCTCGCCGTCGCCCACATCGCACTGGCTGTCGCGGCCGGTCAGATCTTTCAGATCCTTGATGTGCATATCGAACAGGCGGGCGCCGGCCGGTGCGATCATGTTCACCGGATCATCCGCGTAAACGGTTTCGCCTGATCGCGCGGCAGCCGCCTTCGACAAGGCGCCGGCGATTTCCGAGTTGGATACGTCGGCTGCATTGCCCTTCCGTGCCGCTTCCGCCGCCAGCAAGCGGGGCATGCGGACGGCGCGATACGCGTGCCCGACGTCCATACACAGGCCGCAGCGCGGGTCGAGGCCTCTCACCGCCTCCAGCACCGATTGCGCGCTGGGGAAATGCCGGTCCTCCGGCCCGTGATTGTGGATGGCGATGCGAATGTCGTATTCGCGGACCATTTGCTCGACGGCCTTGAGGTTCGCTTTCGTGGGTGCGCAGACCATCATCGGCGTGCCGAAGTTTTTCGCCAGCTCGAACAGCGCCCGTAGATCGTCCACGGTATTAGCTTTGGTCATGTCGATGTTGCCGATGCTCATCACCTTGAGCCCGGCGGCATCGAATGCCTGGCGCGCAGCTCGAGCCTGTTCGGGAGTGCTGTTGGTGGCCAGTTGCTGCGGCGTGTTCTTGACGCTGATCCAGGGGGTGTGCACCTGCCGGATCATCTCAATCAGCTTCAACCGCTCGAACTCGCGGAAGGTGTACGTGGCGATGCCGAGCTTGATGCCCCAAGGCGTGGGCTCGACGCGGGCTGCAGCGGCGGGAGCGGCCGCGGCGCCCAGCCCGGCGAGCGAGGCCGCGCCCAGAAACCCGCGGCGCGTAGTTGGAGTCTTCATTACTCCATCATTCTATGCAATTCGCGGCCATTCTATGCAATTCGCGGCGCCTCGCGGGCCTATTGAGTGCGCGAGACGGAAATAGAGTCGAGACCACTGTCCCCAGCGAGATAACGTTGCTCAAGAATGGCCCTGCCCGCTTCGCCGGCGCGGCGTCGTAAGATAAGATTTCGCACGAAAGGAATCATCCCTTTGACCGCCACTACCATGCTCGACGATCTGTGCATCAATACCATCCGCATCCTGTCGGCGGATGCGGTTCAGAATGCGAACTCGGGACATCCCGGCCTGCCGATGGGCGCGGCTGCCATGGCTTTCACGCTGTGGACGCAGTTCCTGAAGCACAATCCCAAGGATCCGCACTGGTTCGATCGCGACCGCTTCATCCTTTCCGCCGGCCACGGCTCGATGTTGCTGTACAGCCTCCTGTATCTGACCGGCTACGACCTGCCGCTCGATGAGTTGAAGCGCTTCCGCAAGCTGGGCAGCAGGACGCCGGGCCATCCGGAGCGCGGCCACACGGCGGGCGTCGAAGTCGCCACCGGTCCGCTGGGCCAGGGTTTCGGCAACGGAGTCGGCATGGCGATCGCCGAGGCGTGGCTGGCGGCGCGCTTCAACCGGCCGGGCCACGGGATCATCGACCACTACATCTACGCCATTTGCGGCGATGGCGACCTGATGGAAGGCATCACCCAGGAAGCGGCGTCGCTGGCCGGCCACCTGAAGCTGGGCAAGCTGATTTACCTTTACGACAACAACCATATTTCGCTGGGCGGCGCCACCGGCTTGGTTTTCACCGAAGACGTGGCCCGGCGTTTCGACGCTTATGGCTGGCACACCCGGCCGGTGGCGGACGGCAACGACACCGCCGAAATCGCCGCCGCCATTGCCGAAGCCCAGGCCGACAGCCGGCCCTCGCTGATCCTGGCGCGCACGCACATCGGCTATGGCAGCCCGAAGAAGCAGGACACCTTCGGCTCGCACGGCGCGCCGCTGGGCGAAGATGAATTGCTGGCCACCAAGAAGGCGCTCGGCTGGCCGAGCACGGACAAGTTTTTCATTCCGCCCGAAGCGCTCGCACACTTCCGCACCGCTGGGGACCGGGGAGCCGAAGCGCAGCAGGACTGGCAGCGCCGCGTCGCGGCATACCGCGAGGATTACCCCGGTGAGGCGGCCCAGCTCGAAATGATGATCGCCGGCAAGTTGCCCGAGGACTGGGCGGCCGGTCTGCCCAAATGGCAGCCGGGCGATAAGGCCATCGCCACACGCGTGGCCGGCGGCCTGGCTTTGAACGCGCTGGCGCAGCGCATTCCCAACCTGATGGGCGGCTCGGCTGATCTCAACCCATCGACTGAAACCGCGCTCAAAGGGCTGGGCGACTTCCAGCCGCCGGAGGCCGAAGGCCCCGGCACACAGGGCGCGGTGGGTGGCGAATGGGGATACGCCGGACGCAACGTGGCTTTTGGAGTGCGCGAGCACGCCATGGGCGCGGCCGTCAACGGCATGGCGGCGCACGGCGGTGTGCTGCCGTTCAGCGCCACCTTCATGGTGTTTTCCGACTACATGAAGCCGGCCATCCGCCTGGGCGCGCTCAGCCAGTTGCACGTCATTTACGTTTTCACGCACGACAGCATCGGCGTCGGCGAGGATGGCCCCACGCACGAACCGGTGGAACAAATGGCCGGCCTGCGCGCCATACCGGGCCTGACCCTGCTGCGGCCCGCCGATCCCACCGAGACCGCCGAAGCCTGGGCTTTCGCCGTCGCGCACAACGGCCCGTCGCTGATTGTGCTGACCCGGCAGAACGTGCCGCACCTGGACCGGAGCAATGCCAAGGATGCCGGCGTGGCGCGCGGCGGCTACATTCTGGCGGATGCCGCCGGCGGAGCGCCGGACGTTATCCTGATCGGCACCGGATCGGAGGTGGCGCTCTGCGTCCAGGCCCGCGAGAAGCTGGCAGCCCATGGCGTGCGCGCGCGCGTGGTGAGCCTGCCGAGCTGGGAGCTCTTCGAAAAGCAAGACGTAGCATACCGCGAAAGCGTGCTGCCCACGGGCGTCCGCAAGCGGGTCACCGTCGAGGCCGGCGCCACCCTCGGCTGGAGCCGCTTCGCCGGAGACGAAGGCGTCATCATCGGGCTCGATCGGTTCGGCGCGTCCGCTCCCGGGGGCGAATTGCTCCAGCACTTCGGTTTCACGGCGGACCGCGTTACCGCCGCCGCGTTGGGGCTGCTCGGCCGCGGCGGGGAAGCCGCGTGAGATTTGTCGCAGGTTCGCATCAATCTCGTGAGGCTAGCATAAAGCAAGAAGCGTACGGTTCATCTCATCTCCTGAGCGGATATCGTCGCTTGCCCGATAAGAGTTCAATCTGACCCGCTGCCAAGACTACAACTGTTTCCCCAACTGCTGGGCGGCGATGAGCAGGGGGTCCCAGACGGGGGAAAAGGGCGGTGAATAGGCTAGATCCAGGCGCTCGAAGTCTTCTACGCGCATGCGGTTGTGCAAGGCTGCGGCGATGACGTTGATGCGGCCGGCGGCGCCGTCTTCGCCAATCACAGTCCCGCCGATGAGACGGCCGCTGGCGCGATCCGCCACCAGCTCGACCGTGGTCTTGACGCCCTCGTAATATCGCGGCCGGGATAGGGCTTCGATACGCGCGCTCACCGGTGAGACGCCTTCGGCGCGCGCCTGCGCCACCGAAAGGCCGGTAGCGGCGAAGGCGGTCCCGAAGATTCCCACGATGCAGGTTCCCACCACTCCGGGAAAGCGCTCACGGCCGCCGGCGGCATTGGCGCCCGCCACGCGGCCGGTCTTATTGGCGGTGGTGCCAAGTGGAATCCAGGTGGGACGGCCGGTGACCAAGTGGGTGGTTTCGGCGCAATCGCCCGCCACGAAAACGCCGCGCAGGTTGGTCTCCATGTGATCGTCGGCCGCGATGGCGCCAGTGCGGCCAGTCGCCACTCCCGCTTCGCTCGCGAGCTCGACATTCGGCTTGAAGCCGGCCGCAATGACGGCCAGGTCGCAGGGCACGTCAGCTACGCGGCCGGGCTCAATCGTCTCCACCTTCACGCCGCAGCGCAACTCCACGCCGTGAGTCTCGAGCGCATGCCGGACGGCGCCGGTAAACGCGGCATCGTCGCGCAGCAGAACGTCGGCGCCGCGCTCCAGCACGGTGACCCGCAGGCCGTTGCGGCGCAGCGCGTCGGCAGCCTCCACGCCGATGTAGCCGGCTCCGATCACCACTGCGCGCCGCGGCTCGCGGTCGCGCAGAAAGGCGCGCAGGCGTTGGGCGTCGTCGAGCGTGTGCAGAGTGAAAACGTGCGGCTGTGCGGCGCCGGCGATGGTGGAAGTATCGCAGCGGGCGCCGGTAGCGATAATGAGGCGGTCGTATTTGATGCGTTCGCCCGATTCCAACACCACCTCGCGGCGCGGATGGCTGATGGCGATCGCGTGCGCTCCCGTGCGCACATCGATCTTGCGCTCCTTGCGAAAGTAATCGGGGGCGTGGACGATCAGATCGGCGGGCTCGCGCACGCGGCCTTCCAGTAGGTACGGCAGCCCGCACGCCGAGTAGGAAACGTTCGGCCCTTTTTCGAGAACGACGATGGGAAGCTGCGGATCCAGGCGGCGCGCACGCGCGGCCGCGCTCAAGCCGGCGGCCACGCCTCCGACGACAACCAGCGCCATCGGCGGCTATGCCTCCTTCTTCATGCCCTCGACGAAGCTCAGCACGTCGAACGCCTTGATCTCGCGGTCGGGGAAGAAGCTGTTCACCGCGTCCTGCTCCTCGGTGAAGATCTCGAAGACGGTTGCAAGCTTGGTCATCACCAGCAGCTCGCACGTGCGCCGGTTCAGGCTGAGCAGCTTCACGTTGCCGTGGCTCCTGCGCAGGCTGGTGGCGCACATCACCAATGCGCCCAGGCCCGTGCTATCGATGAAGTCGACTTGGGCGAGGTTAAGGATAACGTTGCGACTGCCAGCGTCGTTCAGCTCTTTGACCTTGTCCCGCAGCGCGCTCGCCTCGGCCCCCAGCGTGATGCGGCCTTTCAGATCGAGGATGACGATGCCTTCGTGTTCCCGCTGCTCAATGTCGAGCCCCATGATTTGCGCCTCTACTATGGGTACCATTTTCCGGCGGGAGGTGGGAAGTGCGAGCACGGTGAAGGAAGGTGCGCGACATGAAAATGGTGGCGTCTTGTATTCCGAGGGAATCCGCTGGTATCTAAACGTATAGGTACGCAAGGCGGCGGCGCCAGCCCGAAGGGCGAAAGACAATAGCCCACGGCGCAAGCCGTGTGGAATCTGGTTGTTCCCTGCCAGCCCCGGAACGGGGCGGAAGACTGTTGGCGAAAGCCTCTTCCGCCCCGTTCCGGGGCTTGTCCTCACTGCCGACTTATCCCGACGGCTTGCGCCCGTGGGCTGTTTTCTTTCGCTCCTACGGAGCTTAAAGGCGCGACCGACGCTGGAAAGAGATCCACTTCCGACACGACGGCCGCGACCGGAAGGCCCGGGTTGCGAGTCACCGGCCAGCGGCAAGACCGCACACCGTTTGGTACTGCCCAGCCTGTTCCGGCAGGGCGCAAAACTGTTAGCATGAGTGCGTCAAGGAAACCCGGCCGCTTCCCTGAAGGGTGATTTGCCCAAGCGAGACTTCACCGCATTTTGAAAGAGCACCTATAAGGAGCGCTCCCATGCGTAACACTGTTTCGAGTGGCGTCGCAGCGTTTTGCCTCAGCGGAGCTTGCAGGTCACTCGCAAGTCTTCTGGTCGCATTCGGTGCGATCGCGTTTCTCTTCACCGGGGCCATCGCCGCACAGGATTCCAAAACTCCGGCCGTACTGCCCGCACCATCCAGCGGCAAAGCCATCGTCTGTATCTACCGCGTGTACAGGTTCACCGGCTCGTCCTCACACGACGAGCTTTATATCAACGGCACTCACCTCGCCAAACTCCTCAACAGCGAATACGCATTCATGGAAGTGCCGCCGGGGACTGTCATAATTTCCGGATTGCCCAAGGAGTATTACGGAAGCGTCATCATGTCCGCCGGGGCGGCCCTCAATCAAGCCAGGCAGAAGGAAAACGAGCGGGCCCGGTTTGAGGCGGAGGCGGGCAAAACCTATTACTTCAAATGGACCGCCGGACCCATGGCAACTGGGATCAAGGTCACGCCGGAAGATCCCGCGGTCGGAGCCAAAGAGATGCGCAAACTCCATCTCTCCGCGCCCGTCGACGACAAGGAAGAAGCGAAACCAGAAACGAAGGACACCGACAAACCGAAGCAGTAGCGTCCGGCGCGTTTAGGCAGGTCTATGCACCGCGCGTTGCCGGTGGCCTAGTTGCTTTTCGCCTTTTGTTCGCGATAACATTTATTCAGGTTCTTGTTTTACCGGGATCGGTTTCGGTCCTCGCTGTTGGCTGCCGCCGTTGCAGCCGCCGTCGTTGTTTGGCAAGCAGTGAGTCCCCCACGGATCGTGGTGGCGCGTGGCGTCGGACAGAGAGTGCGGAGGCGTCCCTAAGGTGGGCATCCAGCGGTATGAAGACGAACTCCGAAGAGCTGTTCGAGGCGTTTCTGAGTGACCAGTCTCTGCGCTTCGAGAAGATCCAAGAGGCAACCTCCCCGAGACCGGACTATCTGGTCCACGGCGGCGATTTCCAGGTGATTTTCGAGCTGAAGGAACTAGCCGAAGACGAGAAGTTCGGGGTTGTTTCGGACCCCGCACACCCGCAAATCAAGAGTTTCTCGGGTACCCTCGGCGCCCACGTTCGGCGCCGGATCGACGGGTCCAGAAAGCAGGTCCAGTACGGAACCAAGCAAGGCATCCCGTCTGTGCTGCTTATCTATAACAGCCTCGACCGGGTGTTTCAGACGTTCGGGACTTCTGACTTGGATTTCACCACGGCGATGTACGGTGAACTGACCACGCTCATTAACAGGAAGACGAGACAGGCCTCGGAGCTGTTCAACGGAAAGAACCAACTCCTCCAGCAGAATAAGAACACGTCTTTTAGTGCAGTAGGCCGCCTGTGTGACCGTGGCGGCAAAACAACGGTGACACTCTTTGAGAATGTGTTTGCAAAGCTAAAGCTCCCCTTCGAGCAGTTGCCTCCGTGCTTCGAGATCAAGCGAATTGAGATTTCCGACGAACCCTTGGTAATCCCGGACCACGAACGGTAGGTCTCGGGCCCAACTTCTCGCAACCTTGTCCAGTTTCACCGGTTCAACTCCGCTGCATAGTGGCCATGTCGAGGAAGCGCAAGACCGCGCCTGTGTGCGCTGCCTCGATCCTGGGCCCCTACACCAGGTACCGCTGCAAATCATCGCTCCTGAAGCAATGGGCGAAGGCGGTGTCTCTGGCGATGCGGTTGGTTTTGACCAGCTCGGCTAGCGATTGCTCCATGGTCATCATGCCATCGGCGCGGCCGACGGAAATCTGGCTGCGAAGATGGTGATCGTCGCCCTTGCGGATCAGGGCGCGGGCGGCGTCGTTGGCGATCAGGATTTCGGTGGCGGGCCAGCGGCTCACGCCGTCCAAGCCGGGGACGAGCTGCTGCGCGATGACGGCGGCCAGGGCCAGCGATATCTGCTGGCGAATTTGCGGCTGGTTGGCGGCGGGGAACGAATCGAGAATGCGCGCCACGGCCTGAATGGCGTCGTTGGTATGCAGCGTGGATAGCACCAGGTGGCCGGTCTCGGCCGCGGTCAGTACGGTGGCCATGGTTTCGGCGTCGCGCATTTCGCCGACCAGGATCACGTCGGGCGTCTGGCGCATGATGCTGCGCAGGGTTCCGGCGAAATCCGGCGTATCGCGGCCGACTTCAATCTGTTCGATGATCGAGTTGCGGTTGGCGTGCTGATACTCGACCGGATCCTCGATGGTCACCACGTGCGCCTGGCGCCGGCTGTTGACGATGTCGATCAGCGCGGCGAGCGTCGATGTTTTGCCGCAACCGGTGGCACCGGTGACCAGCACCAGGCCCTGGCGCCGCTCGGCGAGTTTGGCCAGCGCCGGCGGCAGGTGCAGCGATTCGAGCGAGGGAATCCGCGCCGGCAGCAGGCGAATGCTGGCCGCCAGGGTGCCGCGCTGGTGATGCAGGTTGACGCGGAAGCGGCCCAGGCCCTCGCGCAGGAAGCTGAAATCGGCGGAGCGGTTCTTCTGCAGCTCTTCGAGTTGCGGCGGCGTGAGCAGCGGCAGCACCAGGCTGCGCACGTCGTCGGCTTCGAGTGGCGGCCCGGAGCCGGCGGCGAGCGCACCGTTGACGCGCAGCACGGCGGGAGCGCCGGCGATCAACAAGACGTCGGAAGCGCCGCGGGACGCGGCGAAAGAGAGCAGCTTGTCGAGCGAAGCGGTGAGGTCCGGCTGGCGCGAGACCGGCTTGTTGCCCGGCGCGGCGCGGTTCAATTCGGCGACGATTTTGGAAAGCTCGCTATCGTATTCGCTCATACAAGAAGCCATCGGAAAAACAATAAAACACGCGCCCGCAAGCGGGCGTTGGCAAGCTAAAGCATGCCCCACCATGCGGGAGTTGGCAAGCTTGAAGCTGCCCCACCAAGCTGGCAAGCTTAAAGCACGCCCTACCCAGAGTATAGTGCGGTACCATCCCCTTATTGAAGCTGCTGATTTTTTCCGACATCCATAACGATTGGAAGACGCTCGAAGGGCTGCTCGGCGTGCAGGCGGACTTCTACATTGCCGCCGGCGACCAGGTCACCTGGGCCAAGGGCTTCGACCGCTGCGGGGAGATTCTCGCGCGGCGCGGGGACCAGGTTTACGTGCTGCCGGGCAATCACGAATCGGTGGAAGAGGTCGCCAGTATGTGCGCGCGCTTCGGCCTGCACAACTTCCACGAGCAGCACATCGAGATCGGCCGATGGAACGTCGCCGGCCTGGGCTACTCCACACCGACGCCGTTCGACACGCCGGGCGAGTACAGCGAGCCGCAGATGGCGGCGCGGCTGGCCAAATTCGCCAATCTCGACCCACTGGCGCTGGTGTGTCACGCGCCGCCGTACGGCACCGGACTCGACCAGATTCGGCCGGGCCTGCACGCTGGCTCGCGCGCGGTGCGCGAGTTCATCGAGAAATCGCAGCCGCAGTATTTCTTTTGCGGCCACATCCACGAGGCGGAAGGCGTGGAGATCCGCATCGGCCGCACGCTGGCGCGCAACGTGGGCAAAGCCGGGTATTTGTTAGAATTGGATTGAACCCACATGACCCTCGAAGAGTTGGAACGCCAATACGCGCCGCTTCGCGACCAAGCCCTGGCCGTGCGGAGGTATCTTTGACGCCCCCGCGCAGAAGTTCGAACTGAGCCGTACCGAAGAGCAGGTCGCACAACCGGATTTTTGGGCGCAGCCAGAGAAAAGCCAGAAAGTGATGCACCGGCGCAAGCGCCTGGAAGAGGCGGTTGCCAACGACGATCGCATACGCGCCTTGACTGAAGACCTCGACACCATGTTCGAGCTGGCGCGCGAGGGCGAAGACGTGGCCGGCGAGATCGAGCGCGACGTCAAGACGTACGCCGAATACGTGGATCGCCTGGAAACCGAGATGCTGCTTTCGGGCGAAAACGACGCGCTCAGCGCCATCGTCACCATCCACCCCGGCGCCGGCGGCACCGAAAGCCAGGATTGGGCGGAGATGCTGCTGCGCATGTACCTGCGATGGACGGAGCGGCACGGCTTCCAGACGGTGATCACCGACCGGCTGGAGGGCGAAGGGGCTGGCATCAAGTCGGTCACCTTCGAAGTGAACGGCGAGAACGCTTACGGGTTGCTGCAATCGGAAGCCGGCATTCACCGCCTGGTGCGCATTTCGCCGTTCGACGCCAACGCGCGCCGCCACACGTCCTTCGCCTCGGTGTTCGTTTACCCGCAGGTGGACGACGAGATCAAAATCGACATCAAGCCGGACGACCTCCGGATCGACACCTTCCGGTCTTCGGGCGCCGGCGGGCAACACGTCAACATGACAGATTCGGCGGTGCGGATCACGCACCTCCCCACCAAGACCGTGGTGCAATGCCAGAACGAGCGCTCACAGCACAAGAACCGCGACAGCGCCATGAAACAGCTTCGCGCCAAGCTGTATGAGCTGGAGTTGGAAAAGAAACGCGAGGAGACGCGGAAGACGGAGGACTCCAAGCTGGACGCCAGCTTCGGCAGCCAGATCCGCAACTACGTGCTGGCGCCGTACCGATTGGTAAAGGACCTGCGCAGCAAGCTGTCGTTGGGAGACGTGGACCGCGTGCTGGAGGGCGACCTGGACGGGCTGATCCACGCGTACCTGGTGTGGCGCAAGACCGGCAGGGTCGCCGGCGTAGACGGCAAGGACGAAGCGCCGGAGTGAGCGCCGACCAAACCAGCATCGCTCACGCCGCGGAGTTGATCCGCGCCGGGCGCCTGGTGGCTTTCCCCACCGAAACCGTCTACGGGCTGGGCGCCAATGCGCTTGACGCTGCAGCGGTGGAGCGCATCTTCATCGCCAAGCGGAGGCCGCGCTCGAGCCCGCTGATCGTGCACGTGGATTCGATTGCCATGGCGCAAACGCTGGCTGCCGAGTGGCCGGAAGCGGCAGAAAAACTGGCGCGACGATATTGGCCGGGGCCGCTGACGCTGGTGGTGCCCAAGCGCAGTGTGGTGCCGGACATTGTCACCGCGGGCCTGGCTACGGTGGGGCTGCGCATGCCCGCACACGCCCTCGCGCTCGATTTGATTCGCGCTGCGCAAGTGCCGATTGCCGCGCCCAGCGCCAACCGCTTCACCGAGCTTTCGCCCACCGCCGCGGAGGATGTGCCGGAGAAGCTTGCCGATTTCGTGCTGGATGGCGGACCGGCGCGGGTCGGCATCGAATCCACCGTGCTGTCGCTAGCCGGCGCGCCGCTGCTGCTGCGGCCCGGCGTGATCCCGTTGCCTGAAATCGAAAGTCTGATCGGCCCGGTGCAGATTGCCGCGGCCGCTGCCGTTGGCCCTCACCCATCGCCCGGCATGCATCCGCGTCACTACCGGCCGGCTACGCCGCTCTATCTGATCGCTCCCGGCGATGCGCCGCCGAAAGGCCGTGGCGCCTGGCTGCGGCTGGGTCGGGAAATGCCCGCCGAGTCGCGCAAGTATGCTGCGGTTCTCTATCGAACACTGCATCGCCTGGATGGCGAGGGCTTAGAGTGGATCGCGGTGGAATGCCCGCCGGAAACACCGGAATGGGCCGGCGTGCTGGATCGATTGCGCAAAGCTGCGGCGAAGTAAGAAATCGGCTGGCCTTCCATCCCCAAACGGTCTTTCCGTTTCCGGACATGATCCCCTGCACATGTCGGCGGCGTATCCAATTTGTGGGCGACGGCGGTGCGGAAGTTCTAGCGTTCCACGGCCAGGGTTGGAAAAGTGCCGGAAATGTGGTCCTGCCAGGCGAGGCTTTCCTCGTCCACCAGCAACCACAACAAACCCACCGCGGTGCACACACTCAGACACGAGCCGAGCATGCGCAGCAAACGGTGGCGCGGCTCCAACGGGAGGCCGTCGAACGTGGTGAGCCGCAGCCGCGTCCAGCGCATGCCGGGAGTCTCGGTGCCGGCGATCACCGGCAGCAAACCGTAAGTGAAGCCGATCAGCAGCAGCGCAATGCCGAAAGCCATCGAATTGGTCTTGTTCAAGACCACCTGACCGCCAAAGAGGCGAAACGCGAGCAGAAAACAGCCATAAGCAATCAGCACCATGGCCCAATCCAGGGCCGCAGCCACCGCGCGATGCAGAGGCGTCGCCGCCTGCGCATCGCAGTAAATCCTGGCCTCGACGGTGGTGCCCAGCGTGCGCGGCTTGGAAGGGGCTGCCTCCAGGAATTCCAGCTTTCCCTGCCCTTCCGGCGTGCGCACACCGGTCTTGGTTCTGGACTTGCGAGCCGCCGTCTTCGGCCGCGCGGGCGCGATCAGAACTACGTTCGACTCGATCTTGTCGGGAAACAACGAAGCCTGCACGGGGGGCGCTATCTCCTGCGCCGGCCGCGGCGCACGCGCCTGCGGCACCCGCCTCGGTGCAGCCGCCAGAGCTCCGGCCGTTATCAGAGTGAATCCGCCCGTCAGCCGGTCATCGCCTTTGCGCCCGCAACGCGAACAGCGGTGCTCGCCTTGCCCGAATCCCGTCCCGCAATAGCTACAGGTCATGATCTTCACACTGTGCGCGAATCGCCCGGAGCCTTAACCGGCATTCTGTGGTACCGTCTGTGGTTGGGGTCCTTTTCGCCAAGCTCTCCTTCATTTCTTAGCACAAGAGTTGAGTCTTGTCACGGAAATTCGTGTAACTTCATCTGCGTTTTTCTAGTTACAGGGTTGGCTTGGCTGGCGTTGGTCAATACTGCGAGCGCCCAGCAGTCGACTCCCCCTGCCGCTCCTATTCCAGCTCCTCCGCAGACTGGCACCAACGCGCAACCTGCCGCACCGCAGCTTCCCGAGCACAAGACTCTTGAACTCAACCAATGGGTGTTTTGGGCGGTTCATCAGGAGAAGTCGCACGTCCCCGTTTATATTGGCAGCGGCAACGTGCAACTGGAAAGCAAGGCGTTGCTGGTGCGGGCCGACGAGATGGAATACAACGAAGACACGCACCATCTGGTCGCCAGCGGCAACGTTTATTACCACAGCTTCGAAAAGAACGAGCAGATCTGGTGCGACCACCTGGAGTACAACACCGAAGAGCAGAAGGGCAAGTTCTACGACGTGCGGGGCGAATCCATGCCCAAAACAGTGGTGCGCCGCGGCATCCTGACCGGCAACAGCCCGTTTCATTTCGAAGGCAAATGGGCCGAGCGCATCGGCGACAAGTACCTGCTGTACAACGGCTGGATCACTAACTGCAAGATGCCGGGACCGTGGTGGAAGCTGCGCGGGCCGAAATTCGACATCATCCCCGAAGATCGGGCGCTGGCCTATCGAAGCACCTTTCTGCTGCGCAAGATGCCGCTTTTCTATACACCCTATTTCTATCACTCGCTCCAGAAGCGACCGCGCCGCAGCGGATTCCTGCTGCCCAACGTGGTGGCACACTCGCAGCGCGGCCCGATGGTTGGTTTGGGCTATTTCTGGGCCATCAACCGCAGCTTCGACGTCGCCTACCGTTTCTTCGATTACAACACCGCCGCCTTTGCCCACCACCTGGACTTCCGCGGCAAGCCGCGCGAAGGCACGGATTTCGATGTCATCCTTTACGGTGTGCAGGACCGGCAGGGCATTATCCCGGGCACCGATCCGGGCGAGCACTACAGCGGCCTCAACGTCTATGCGCTGGGCCACGTGGACCTGGGCCACGGCTGGACTGGCATGGCCAACGTCAACTACGTCAGCTCCTTCGATTTCCGCCAGGAATGGTCGGGATCTTTCAATGAAGCCATTGGCTCGGAGGTCCATTCCATCGGGAGCGTGAGCAAGGACTTTTCCAGCTTCAGGATCGACATCGTCGCGGCGCGGCTGGAGAATTTTCAAAGCATCGAGGTGCCGTTGACCGAGGCCAACGGCCAAACGCCGGCGTTGACCAATGCAGTTCTCATCCACAAGCTGCCGGATGTGGAAGTAAACGGCCGGGACCATGCGATCTGGAAGAACCTGCCGATTTGGTTTTCCTTCTATTCAGCCGCCGGTCTGCTCTCCCGCTCGGAGCCCCTCTTCAACAATTCCACCTTGAACCTGGGCGGCCCGCAGGGGAACACGCTTTACGAAACGTTTCACACCGAGCAGTTCACCCCGCGGCTCGAATTGGCGCCGCACATCACCAGCGCGTTGCATTTCTGGCACTTCGATCTGGTTCCGAGCGCGGGCTTCGACGAGGCCGTCTACGGGGAGAGCCAGGCGCCGAACGCGGCAGTCTCGCAGGAGGTGGGTTTTGTGGCCTACCAGGTGATGGGCGGCAAACTGGTGACCAGCGCGCGGGATTTTTCGCTCGACCTGATTTGCCCCTCGCTGGCGCGTGTCTTCAATAAGAAGACCATCTTCGGCGACAAACTGAAGCACGTCATCGAACCGCGCGCGACTTACCGCTACGTGACCGGCATCGGCAGCGACTTCGACCGCATAGTGCGCTTCGACGAAACCGATCTGTTGAGCAACACCAATGAGCTGGAGTTCTCGCTGGCCAACCGCCTGTATGCCAAGCGCGGCGATTCCGTCCGGGAGATCTTAACCTGGGAGCTGAAGGAAAAGCAGTACTTCGACCCGACCTTCGGCGGGGCGGTGGTTTCCGGCCAGTCCAACCTGTTCGCCGCCACGGCCGATCTCAGCGCGTACGCATTCCTGCTCGGCCCGCGCAGCAATTCTCCGCTGGTTTCCACGCTCCGCGCCAGCCCCGTCGGCGGCCTCGGTGTGAACTGGCAAGCCGATTACGATCCCCGCTTCCACAGCATCGTCGATAGCGGTTTCGCCGTCGACTACCATTGGCGAAAGTATTTCTTCTCAGCCGGCGACTATGAGGTGCACACCAACCCGCTGCTGGTTCCATACGCCAACCAGTACCGCGCCCGCGTGCAGTACGGCGATCCCAACAACCGTGGCTGGAACGCTGGCGTAGAAGCCGTTTACGACTATCGCCTGGCGAAGGTGGAGTACACCACTACGCTGGTTACGTACAACACCGATTGCTGCGGCTTCAACGTGGAGTACCGTCGTTACAATGCGGGCATCCGCGACGAAAGCCAAATCATGTTTTCGTTCGCAATTGCCAATGTCAACACATTCGGCAACCTGAAGAAACAGGACCGGCTGTTCTAGGGGACTTGCAGGCGGCTTCCCAAGACGATGATCCGGAAAACGATAAAGGCCCCAAGTTGGGTAACTTGAGGCCTTGCACTCAGAGAGTGGCGGCGGGAGGGGACTCGCCGCCAAGGATGCTGTCTGTATTGATCCTATAGTAACTGTTTCAGATCCGTTTGTCCAGATCCTTTGTGAGAAACTGTCGCTAGCATGTGAATTGTCCGGTCCAATTAGCACGTGAGTTGTCCGGTTCGTGGCAGCGGGGGGATCGTGGAAGTTGAGAATCCCAGAGACGGTCTCCGCCGCGGAAATGGAGCGGAT
>Ga0187891_1000109_pt1 | contig 87866 bp, 79 predicted proteins | sample June2016WEW_21_4_FD_132990 | JGI IMG/M metagenome (GOLD analysis project Ga0187891, IMG submission 132990) | Peatland microbial communities from SPRUCE experiment site at the Marcell Experimental Forest, Minnesota, USA - June2016WEW_21_40 | ecosystem: Environmental > Terrestrial > Soil >... | reverse complement strand
TTGCGAACTTCGGAATCGAAGGACACTAGCAACGTATTGATCTAGTGTGGCTTTGGTTCAGAAGTCCGCATGACGAGTTCGCGGCAAAAATGATGCGGACTTCTGAACCGCCACACTAGGCCGGCGGCCAGCCGCGCCGGCGAACCGCTACGCGGTGGCGCCGGCGTCGATCGTCATCACCGTGCCGGCGATGTTGTGCGCCTTGTCGCCGAGCAGATATTCGACCGCGTTGGCCACGTCGTCGACCTCGGCGAAACGGCGCAACGCGGTGCGCCGCATGACCTTCTGCATCTCCGCTTCGCCCAGTCCATGGGTCATGTCGGTCGCCATGAACCCCGGCGCCACGGCATTCACCGTGATGCCGAACCGCCCCACCTCGCGCGCCAGCGAGCGGGTGAAGCCGATCATCGAGGCCTTGGTCGCCGCGTAGGCCGCCAGTCCGCTGTAGCCGGTGAGGCCGATGATCGAGGCGATGTTGACGACGCGGCCGGCGCCGTCGGCCATCATCCCGCGCACCACGTATTTGGTGAGCACGATCGGCGACAGCGTGTTGACCCGCACCATCGCTTCGATCTTTGAATTGTGCATCATCGCCAGCGCGCCGTCGGCGCCGAGCGCGGCGTTGTTGACGAGACCGAACAGCGGCCCGAATTCCTTGCGCAGGCCGCTCACCAGCGCCGGAATCTCCTCGATCTTGCCGAGGTCGAAGGCGACGAAGTGCAGTGCGCCCTGCCCTTGGCGCTCGGCCTGCGCGATCGCGGCGGTCACGTCCTTGCTCTTTTGCCGCGCCACGGCGATCACGCGGTAGCCCGCCGCCGCGAGTTTTTGGGCGATGGCAAGGCCGAGGCCGCGGCTGCCGCCGGTCACCAAAACGTTGCGCATCGCTGTGGGCTTCGGCTCAGCCATCGCTCAACCCGGACGGCGCGCCAGCTTGCCGGTGGCGGCGACCGGCAGGCTCGGCACGAAGCTGATCGCGGCGGGGACTTTGTGGCGCGGCAGTGCCGCGCGGCACAGCTTGAGAATATCGTCCTTGACTTCGATTTGCCCCGCGTTGCCGGCTTCGCCTTGCGACTTCAGCACGACATCAGCGACCACGATGGCGCCGGTGATCGGGCTCCGCTTCGGCCGCACCAGCGACATGCGCACCTGCGGATGCCGGTTGATCACCGCCTCGATCTCTTCGGGATGAACTTTCAGGCCGCCGATATTGATGATGCCGCCCTTACGGCCGGCGAAATAGTAGCGGTCGCCGCGGCGCTCGACGATGTCGCCGGTGTCGACGAAACCGTCGGCGTCGGTCAGCGCTGGTCCGTGGCCGACATAGCGCGACGCCGCGCCCGGCGAGCGGACGCGCAACGAGCCGTCGACGATTTTCATCTCGACGCCATCGCGGATGGTTTCGACGAATGCGGCGGGAAAGCCGGCGAGGCCGTCGTTGACGGCGAAGGCGACGCCGGCCTCGGTCGAGGCATAGGCGTGGCCGATGGCCGCCTGCGGAAACACCGCGCGCAGCGCGTCGAGGATGGCCTGGTCGGCGATCTCGCCGGAGAGCCGGACATAGCGCGGCGCGATTTTCCCGATCGCCGGATTCATCAACGCGCGGCGCCAATGCGAAGGGGTGCCGGAAAGGTGCGTGACGCCGTGTTGCGCCAACCGCGCCAGATGATCGGCAACCGGCTCGCCGGCGCTCGACAGCACCAGCGAGGCGCCGCCGAGCATCGCGCGCAGGAAAATCTGCAGGCCGCCGTAGCGGCGGATGTCGTAGAACGTGCCCCATATGGCGGCGCCGTCGGCGGCGCTGCGGTCGGGAATCGCCGCCGTGAGCCCGGCGAGGTCGTGCACCACCATCTTCGGCACGCCGGTCGTGCCCGAGGTCAACAGCACCCATTCGGTGCGAACGGCAGCGGGCGGCGTCTCATCGAGCGGAGCGATCGACGGCGCGCAGCTCACGCGGACGGGAAGCTCGAATGCCGCCTGCGGTCGCGCGCCGGCATCGGTCACGACGGCATCGATCTCGGCCGCTGCCATCACGGCGCCGAGATGGTCGGCCTCGATATCGGGCGGTAGGATCACCAGGCGGCGCGCGAGGCCGTCAAGCTCGATCAGCGCCAGCGCCGTCGTCAGTTGGCTCGCGGTCGCCACCAGCACCGCGCGGCCCGCCAAATCCGCCAGCCGGCCGCCAAAACTTGTTTGGCGATTCAGGCTCGTGCCGCGGGCAAGATCGGTGAAACGAGCGGCAGCGGCGCGGTCCCACAAAAATCGCGCTGCCGCCGCGTTCGCGACATAAGCCCGCAGCGACGGCGCCTCAATGCCTGCCATGTTCATAGACTTTCACGAAGTCGCCGAGCGTGACCGGGAAAAAGGCGTCCTCGGCGGCCGTGAACGGATCGATGCCGAGGGTATCTTCCAGACGCGCGACGAGCACCGCGAAACCGAGCGAGTCGAGCCCGCAGTTGGCGAGCACCAGATCGTCGTTGAGCGGCGCCAGAATCCGGCCGTGCTCCCGCGCCACCTGCTCCATCTGCTGCATTATGGTTAATTTTACCGACATGGTTCGGGCCTACGGTTTGTTCATTCCGCCTCGGTATATTCGCGCAACACTTACGATCAAGTTCACGAAACGATCGTGGTCAACGCGATGGTGCTTGCCGTGACGGGACTGCGCTGCCGTCAAATCGAAAAAGCCGACATTGACGCCGTCGCCACGCTGCTGGCGCAGGGATTCCCCAGCCGCACGCGGCAATTCTGGCTGCACGCCTTTGCACAGCTGACGGCGCGCGAGCCGCCGCCCGGATTGCCGAAATATGGTTACCTGTTAGACAGCGACGGCGTCGTGGTCGGCGCCATCCTGCTGATCTGCGCGACTATGCCGTCGGCTGAAGGGCTCACGACGCGCTGCAATCTTTCCAGCTGGTACGTCCAACCGTCGTTCCGCGCCTATGCGCCGCTCTTGGTGTCGCAGGCGCTCCGCCACAAGGACGTCACCTACCTGAATGTCTCGCCGGCGCCGCACACGCGGCCGATCATCGAAGCGCAGGGATTTTCGCGCTATTGCGACGGCATCTTCATTGCAGTGCCGATGTTGAAGGGATTGTTCGGCGGCCCGGCGGTCGAGGTGTTCGATGCGCAGCGGCGGCCCGCGGTTGCCTTCGATCCCTTCGACCAGGAGGTGTTGCGCGAACACGCCGCGCACGGCTGCATCAGCCTGTGGTGCGCTACGCGCGAGCGCGCCTATCCCTTCGTGTTTCGTCCCCGCCTGGTCAAGGTCGGCGTACCCTGCGCGCAGCTGATTTATTGCCGCGACATCGGCGACTTCGTCCGCTTCGCCGGACCGATCGGACGCTTTCTGGCGCGGCGCGGCAGGCCCTTCGTCATTCTCGACGCCAATGGTCCGATACCCGGGCTCGTCGGCTGGTTCAGCCGCGACAGCATGCCAAAATATTACAAGGGCCCGCAGCGCCCGCGGCTCGGCGACCTCGCCTACACGGAATACGCGGTGCTGGGAGTGTAGGCTCAGCTCTAAAGGCCGGTGTACTTTCACCTCTCCCGACGAAATCACATCATCAGCGCCTTGCGCGTCGCCGCCGGCCAGTCTTGCAGATCGAGCCCGTGCGTGGCGAAGAGTGCCAGCGCCAAGCGATCCATGCCGAAGGCGACGCAGCCGGTGTGCATCACCTGGCCGGCCGCATTGCGCAGATTCCAGATCGTGCCGAAATGGTCGCGGTGATAGTTGAAGCTCATGCACGCCGTCGGATCGGCCGCCGAGTGCAGCGGAACCAGCAACTCGAATTTCAACGCCTGCTCGATCTGGCTCATCGCCATCAGCTTGCCGCCGCGGCCGAAGAACGCATCGCTCGCCGTGTCCAGGCGATAGGGCAGACCCAATTGCCCGGCGAGCTCCTGGGCGCGCGCCATCCAACGGCGGCGGAAATCGTCGATCTGCTCGGGCGTGCCGACGCAAACATATTCGCGCATGCGGAACGACTGCAGGCGATCGAGGTCGCGCGACGGCTCGCGGCGGAAGCAGTCGCTGGCGACATCGAACTTGAGACCTTCGGCCGGCACCTCGCCACGGCTCGCGACCAGCGGATAGACCGGATAACAGGCCGCGGGCGTCAGCACGAGATCGGCGGCGGATAACGCCGCCGTCCAATCGCCACCGGCCTCGAAGGTCTCGACGGCGCCCCGCACCTCCGCTTCGGCGCCATTGAGGCAGCAGACGCAACCGAGGAAATGCGGGAAGCTCTTGAGGTATCCCGACTTCTCCAATTGCCGGCGGCTCATCACCGGCGGAAACCGCAAAACTTCCGTTCCCGGCTCGCGCTGGCGCGAGATGAATGCGGCGAGCGCGTTGACGACATCCTCGTACACGGCCGTGCGCGCGTAGATGCCGTCGATGCCCGACGGCAGCAACAGCGCCTCGGCGATCGCATCGAGCGAACGGGTCAAGGTTTCCGGTTCCTTGAATGCCAGCTTCATGGAATGACGCCTCATTTTTGCGTTGTTTTTTCTTGGTGCCGTTTCAGTCGCGCAGCGAGGCCGGGGCGCCGGACAAGAGCGACGCCGTGGCGACGTTGGCGAGGATGCGATCGTTGCTGATCATCACCGGCGACGACAGAATATCGCGCAGATGCCGGCCGATGCTGAACTCGCCGTCGTTGCGATAGCCGGCGATCCCGCAGGCCTGCATCGCGCTCATGACGGTCGCCACCGCAAGCTCGGAGGCATTGACCTTGTGCAGATTCATGGCGGTCTGGAAATCGATGGAGTCGAGCGCGGCCGGATCGTCCGCGGCCAGTTCGAAGCGCCGCAAGGCGCTGGCAACAAGGCCGCGCAATTTCTGCAGCGATGCGGTGGCGCGGGTCAGGTGCGGGGTGCCCGGCGGCAGCATGCCGTCGGCGCGTTGCCGCGCTTTGCGCACGAAGCCGCGGGCGCGATCGGTGGCGGCGGCGGCGATGCCGGCCCAGGCGCCGCTCCAGAGAAGATGCGCCACCGGCATCATGGTCCGGGTGTGAATCTGGTCGTAGCTCACCGGCAGGATCTGCTCGCTCGCCGCGGCAGCGATCAGCTTGAAGCCGGCGCTGCCGGTGCCGCGCATGCCGAGCGCGTCCCAGCCGAGCTGCCGCTCCAGCGTGTAGTCCTGCTTGAGGAAAACGACGAGGACCTGGTCCGCGCTCGCCGCCTCGGGCGAACGCCGCGCCGTGGTCACGATGCCGTCGGCCGCTTCGCCGTAAGAGATGACGGTGGCGCACCTTTCCAGCGCGATGCGCGCATCGCTCCGCTCGATCGGCGCGGCGCTGTTGCGCACGTCGCCGCCGCGTTCGCCCTCGGTGGTCGAGGACGCCAGCAGCATTTGCTCGCTGCACAGCCGGCGCAGCAAACGCTGATGCCAGGCGCTGCCGGTGCCATGCCGGGTGACGCAGGCGACCTTGGTCTGGTGCATCGCGTAAATCATCGCCGTAGAGGCGCAGGCGCGGCCGAGCGCATAACAAACATCGGCGACGTCGGAGATGCTGGCGCCCTCGCCGCCGAGCTCGCGCGGCACCGCGATGCCCATCAGGCGGGCGGCGCGCGCGGCGGCGATCGCCTCAGCCGGAAAGCGCGACTCGTTGTCGACGGCGACGGCATGTTGCGCGGCGACCGCCGCGACCTTCTCGGCGCGGCATGCGAGGGTTTCCGCGGCCGCCGTAACGGCAGGGTCTGTTGCGATCTGCAAGCTCCGCGCCGGGTCCTTGGCGGCCGGAACGCCTTGCAGCTTCACAGTTCGCAGTTTGATGGATGCGCTCATCATCGCCTCATGCGGCATCTGGGTTCGACCGCGATCACTGTCGCCCAAGAGGTACTGCAAAACTTCCAATTCCTCGTGGCATTCGTGGGGAATTGCCGCGCTTCTTTCGTATAAAGGTTACCAATCGCAAACGCTTCGCGTGATATTCGGTTACAGGCGGTTAACAGATGAGCGCTACTGAAGAAAAACCTGCTGGCGAATTGAGCAGGTGCCCGATCTGGAGACATTCACCATGCTTGATCGCACCGGTATGGACTGCGCGGAGCGGGTGGCGCGGCTTGCGCGTCGGCTGTTGGTTAAGCGGGGGGTCGACCATCCGCTCGGCGCCGAGGAAGACCTCGCCGCCAGCGGCCTGGCCTCGCTCGACATCGTCAATCTCATGCTCGCCGTCGAGGCCGAGTTCGATATCAAAATCCCCGAGCGGGACATGACGCCGGCGAACTTCCGCTCGATCGCGCAGATCGCCAAGCTGGTGCGCGGATTATCCGAGCAGCCGGCGGTGAGCGGCTGAACATCCAAGTTCGTCATTGCGTGCCGATTGGTTCGGCTCGAAGTGGCCCGCCCTGCGACAGCCTCGATCAACCGGCCTCCTCGGATCGGAGCTTTATTTCCCGAACCTCCCCCAATAGTTTAGCGCCATGACTGGCGCACCCGACTCGGCGACCGAAACGATCGCGCGCCGCGGCAGTACCGCGGAAGTCTTCGCCGTGTTCCTGCGGCTCGGGCTCACCAGCTTCGGCGGCCCGATCGCGCATCTCGGCTATTTCCACGAGGAATTCGTGGTGCGCCGGCGTTGGCTCGACGAAAAGACCTATGTCGACCTCGTGGCGCTCTGCCAGTTTTTGCCGGGTCCGGCTTCCAGCCAGGTTGGATTTTCGATCGGGCTGATGCGGGCGGGCTATCGCGGCGCGCTCGCGGCGTGGACCGCCTTTACGCTGCCTTCGGCAATGCTGCTCGTCCTCTTCGCCTACGGCGCCGGCGCGCTCAGCGGGCCGGCCGGCGCTGGCATCCTCCATGGCCTGAAACTCGTCGCCGTTGCGATCGTCGCGCAGGCGGTCTGGGGCATGGCGCGCACGCTTTGCCCGGATCGGGAGCGGGCGTCGATCGCTGTCGTGGCAGCGCTGATCATTTTATTCAGCACCTCGTCCATCGCACAAATCGCCAGCATCCTCTTCGGCGGCATTGCCGGCCTTTGGCTTTGCCGTGCAGCGCCGCCGCCGGCGGCGGGCCATATTGCAATCCCGGTCTCGCGCAAAGCAGGACTTGCGGCGCTGACCGTCTTCTTTGCTCTGCTTGCGGGCCTGCCCATCTTGCAGAGCTTTGGCATCTCGCAAGGCATAGCGCTCTTCGACGCGTTCTACCGGTCGGGCGCGCTGGTCTTCGGCGGTGGTCACGTCGTGCTGCCGTTACTGCGCGAGGCGTTTGTGACGCCCGGTTGGGTGAGCGACGATGTGTTTCTTGCAGGCTATGGCGCGGCGCAGGCAGTGCCCGGACCGCTTTTCACTTTCGCGGCCTACCTTGGCGCCGTTGTCACCCCCTCCCCGCACGGCATCGCCGGTGCGGCGCTGGGGCTCTTTGGCATTTTTCTTCCCGGCATTCTGATTCTTCTTGGCACGCTGCCGTTCTGGGATGCCTTTCGCAAGCGTGCGGCAGCGCAATCGATGATGCGCGGCGTCAATGCCGCGGTCGTGGGTCTGCTCGGTGCCGCGCTTTACAATCCGGTCTGGACCAGCTCGGTCAAAACGCCGGCCGATTTCGGGATAGCCCTGGTCTGCTTCGTTCTGCTCACGGTTTGGCGTGCCCCGCCGCTATTCGTTGTCATCGTCAGCGCGTTCGGAGCGATTGCCGTGGCCCTGGCCACCAAGTGACCGGATTAAGCCTCCGGTGACGGCCCGCACCAGCCGGGCAGGTAATCCGCGTCGTCGCTCTTGGCCAGGTCCAACGCCTCTTCGACCGCGCGTTCAAAGTCGCGCTCGACCGCCTTGCGTTTCATGCGGCGGCGCAGGAAGTCGGCCCAGAGAAATTCGCTGAACGGCGTCGTGTCCTTGGCGAAGCCGCCGGCGCGCCGCAACTCGCCGGCCAGCGACCGGAACGGATCGTCAATGAGCTCGGCGACCGATTTCGGAATGTCGCGGTAATGACGGCGGCAACCCTTGGCGTCGAACGGATGCATCCAATTGCAATTGTCCATCACCGTCCAGAACGCGTCCGGCTCGAGCTTGCTGAGATTGGCCAGGACCGTGACCGCCACGTCCTTGACGCCCTCGTCGTGCAGCGCCCGCGCCAAGTGATGATGATCGGTGACGTAGTGCCGCAGCTTCGGGCCGAGGATCACCGGGATCATGTGCTTGCCGAGGAATTTTTCGCCCTTCTTGGCGGTGGTCTCGCGCCAGCGCTTGCGCTTGGTCAGCACCTCGCGCATGCCGACGGTGATCTGAGTCGGACGCAGGTCGACAACGGCGACCAGCGTCAGGCTCGGTTCGCGGACATAGGTCATGTCAATCCGCCGACGGGTTGACTGCGCTGCTCAGTTTCTCGAACAGGCCGGCGATATCCTTGCGGATCGTCGCCAGCTTGGCAAATTGCTCGGTGAGGCCCAAGACGCGTCTTTCCAGCTCCCGCTTGGTCTCGCTGAACTTTTGTACGCGCGCGGCGAGATCGCCGTCGTCGTCCTCATCGATCTGCCTGATCTTGGCGATGAGCCGGTGGCGAACGTCCTTCAGCTCCTCGATGAGGTTGGCAACACCGCCGTCCGCGGCTTCCAGCGGCAGGAGCCGCGATTGCAGCCCTCCGAGCTGCGTCTTCATCTGGGCGAAGGCGACGGCTTTGCGCTCGATCTCGTCGAGGTGGGACTGCGTCGCCCCGATGAAGGACGCGAGTTCGGCGACGCGGGCGTCGATATCCTTTGCCTTGGTCCGGCCGGTCGCGGCCGGCGAGGCATCGCGCGCAGAAGTGAATCCGATAGCGCCGGCGCCCTCGTCTTCCGTCGAGGCCGAGAGCACGTCGAGCGCCCGGTTGAAGTTGGCAAACAGCCCGGCGATGTCGGCGCGCAGCGTCGCCAGCTTGCCGAACTGCGCATTGAGCTCAAACAGGCGATCGTCGAGTTGTTTGCCTTCGCTGGCAAACGTCTCCACCCGCTCGACGAGCGGTCCTTGTGGCGTTTGCTCCAGCGCCGCGATTTCCTCGTTGAGCCGGTCGCGCGTCGCGCCCAACTCCTTGACGCGTCTGAAGATGCCATCCTCCGCTGTCGCCAACGGAGCGAGCCGGGCTTGCAGGTCGGCATAATCCTCCTTCAAGCCGGCGATGACCTTCGACGCGCGCTCGATGTCGTCGCAGCGCGCGTGGCTCTGGCTGACAAAGTCCGTCATGGTCTTCAGCTCGACATCGAGCGCGACGGCATCGTCGCCGCCGGCGACCTCGGCCAGCACGCGACCGATATCGTTCTGCCGGCCCTCGAGCTCCATGAAAAGCTGCTCGATCGACCGCCTTTTCTCGAGGACCGGAGCGAGCCGCTCCTGCAACGCCTGCTGCTGGGCGCGGAGCTGCTCGACGCGGGCGGCGAGGTCGCCGGTTTCGTTGCGGCTTTGTTGGATCTGCGCGAAGCGCTCGGCCTCGGTGAGCCGCTGCTGCATGGCGCTCAGCGCATCTTCCGGATCGGTGCGGACCAGATGGTGCCGCCGCTTCGGCATCGGCCTGCGACTTCGCCAGTGCTTTGACGCCCTCACGCACGCCGCCCAGCCGCAACTCGAGCGCTCGCGCTGCCTGGCGTTGGCGCACGAGCGTCTCGCCCAGCCACAGCGCGGCGGGGATGAGCACGATCGGCACCACAACGACGATGGCCCAGGCGGCCTTGGAAAAAAGCGGCTGCGGCCAGAAGGCCTCCAACAAGGCGGTGGCTTCGCGCCCCTCGCCGAGCGCCAGGTATCCGACCGCCAGCACGAAAAGCGCGCTGCAAATCCCGACGACGTTGCGCACTGGAAAATACATCACCCGGCGACGCCCTCACTCGGCTTGTTTGGTACGACAGCCGCGTGTCGGGCACAAGGGCGGGCCGGCTCGGACACCGCCCTGCCCGGCCGGTAAGCCGCCGCCGGCGGCGCCGCGACAGGGCAAGAACGGACGCGTGGACAGGCGGGACAAAGCTCGCTATGGGCCGCGCAGGGCCATCATGCGAGCCATGGTGATGTCGGCGATGCCAGGGAAACCCGCGTGGGGTGTCATGAGCAGACTCCGGCGCGCCGCAACGGCTTCTCTCGTCATCCTCCCGGTGCTGCTGCTCGGCGCCGGGCGGCAGCCGGCGCGCAGCGCAGCGCATGCGCCGCTCGCCAAGCCTGCGGCCTGTCAGCGTTCGGCCTTTCGCGCCGTCGTGGATGTGGGCCACACCGTCGAGGTGCCGGGCGCCATCAGCGCGCGCGGCGTTGCCGAATACACCTTCAATCTCCAGCTCGCCGACGCAGTCAAGCAGGCGCTCGTTGCCGCCGGCTTCGACAGGACCGTCCGCCTCGTCACCGCCGCGGCCCCGCCCAAGGGCCTGATCGAGCGCGCGGCGCTGGCCAACAAAATGCACGCCGATCTGTTCATCTCCATCCATCACGATTCGGTGCCGGATTATCTGCTCGAGAGCTGGCAATACGAAGGACAGCAGCGCCAGTTCAGCGACCGGTTCCAGGGCTATGCCATCTTTATGTCGAACGACAATGCTGACCGTGCCGGCAGCCCGCAGTTCGCCAGGTTATTGGGCAAAGCGCTGCAAGCGCGCGGCTTGCAATACACGCCGCATTACACGCTGCCGCTGATGGGCAACCGCCGCCGCGAACTCGTCGACGCCGCGGCCGGCGTCTACCGCTACGACCAGTTGATCGTGCTGCGCAACACCCGGATGCCGGCGGTGCTGCTTGAGGTCGGATCGATCGTCAACCGGCAGGAGGAGCAGGAATTGGCGAGCCCGCAACGCCGCGAGCTCATCAGCGCGGCCGTCGTCGCGGCGGTCGAGGATTTTTGCGCTGCGCGGCCACGCCACAAGGCCGCGCCGAGAGTTAAGCGCCCGCCCAAGGCGGCGCTGCGGTCCGAGATAATGCGCTGACTGAAAGGCGCTGCGCCGCGTTTCTCCTCGCTCGCGGTGCCGTACGCACGGCCGCACTACGGCCCCTTGCCGGGCCTTCCTGACTGGCCTCCGCCGTCATTAAAGGCTAAACAATCTCGTTAGTCAGCGTTATTGACCGTTTGCCGCCTGCCATCGGCGAGCGGAAACCCGTTTGGCGCGCCCGACGTTTACGTCAATCATGGATCAGCGCACCGACAACGAGCGTCGCCAGGACACCGCGCCGGGTCGCGAAGCGAGACCGGCGATCGGCGCGTCGCGCGAGGCTCAGTCGTGGATGGAATGGCTGCGTCAGCGTCGGCGCATGGTGCTCGTCATCACCGCATTATTCATCGTCGCGCTGGTCGGTCTCGTGGTCTGGTGGATCAACGCCGGCCATTACGAAACCACCGATGACGCGTTTATCGACGCCCGAACGGTGCAGATCAGCGCGCAGGTCAGCGCCGCCATCGTCGACGTTCCGGTGACGGACAATCAGCTCGTCGAGGCCGGCGCCGTGCTGGTGCGGCTCGACGATCGCGACTTCAAGGCTCAGCTCGATCAGGCAAAGGCGCAGGTCGCGCAAGCCCAGGCCGGCATCGCCAATCTCGATGCGCAGCTTGCCGCGCAGCAGGCGCGCATCGACGAGGCCAACAAGCAGGTCGCGCAAGCGCAGGCGGTGTTGACCTTCGCGCAACAGCAAGACGAACGCTACCAGCGGCTGGTCAAGACCGGAGCGGTCACGGTCGAGCAGGCGCAGCAATACAGCTCCAATTATCTGCAAGCCCAGGCCGCCTTTGCCGCAGCGCAGGCCAACGCTGTTGCTGCCGAGAAGCAAACCCCGGTACTGTCGGCGCAGCGCAAACTCTCCTACGCGGAATTGCTGCAGCGGAATCCGGCGGCGGAACAGGCCGAGGTCAATCTGTCGCGCACCGTCATCACCGCGCCGATCGCCGGCCGCGTGACCCAGCTCACGGCCACCAAAGGCAATTACGCCGCGGTCGGACAGGCGCTGATGATGTTCGTGCCGCGCGAAGTCTGGGTGACGGCGAATTTCAAGGAGACGCAGCTCACCGAGGTGCGGCCCGGAGCGCCGGTCGACATCAGCATCGATGCCTATCCGAACCGCACCTTCAAAGGCCATGTCGACAGCATCCAGGCCGGCAGCGGCACGGTGTTCAGCCTGCTGCCCGCCGAGAACGCGACCGGCAATTACGTCAAGATCGTCCAGCGCGTCCCGGTCAAGATCGTGTTCGATCAGCCGCCCGACGTGCTGCTCGGGCCCGGCATGTCGGTCGTGCCGTCCGTCAAGATACGATGAGCGAACAGCGGCAATTTTCCGGCCGCGAGAGCCGCTCGGCGGCCGGCGACCGCAGTCCTTGGCTGATCGCCATCGTCGTCTCCATCGCCACCTTCATGGTCGTGCTCGACACCGCGATCGCCAATGTGTCGCTGCGCCACATCGCCGGCAGTCTCGCGATCAGCGTCGACGAAAGCACCTGGGTGGTCACGACCTATCTCATCGCCAATGCCGTCATCCTGCCGGTGAGCGGCTGGCTGTCGAACGTCATTGGCCGCAAGCGCTTCTACATGCTCTGCGTCGCCACGTTCACCGTGGCCTCACTATTATGCGGCCTCGCCTCTAGTCTCAACGCGTTGATCGTATTTCGCATCCTGCAGGGACTCGGCGGCGGCGGCATGCCGACCAGCGAACAGGCCATGCTCGCGGATACGTTCCCGCCGGAGAAGCGCGCGCAGGCGTTCGCGCTCTACGGCATCGCGGTCATCGTGGCACCGACGGTCGGCCCAACGATCGGCGGCTGGATCACCGACAACTATTCCTGGCACTGGATTTTCTTCATCAACGTACCCATCGGCATCATCTCACTTGTGCTGGTGCAGTGGCTGGTCGTGGAGCCGGAAGTGCTCGAGCACGAGCGCCACGAGCGTCTCGCCGACGGGCTCAAGGTCGACTGGATCGGATTCGCGCTGATCGCGCTCGCCTTCGGCAGTCTTGAACTCGTACTCGACCGGGGCCAGATCGAAGACTGGTTCCACTCGACTTATATCATCACCTTCGCGACGATTTCCGTCTGTTCGTTCATATTCTTCATCCCCTGGGAGCTCACCCACGACGACCCGATCGTGGATATTCGACTGCTCTGTCACCGTCAGTTCGCGATGTCGTTTGTGGTGATGCTGGCGGTGGGCGCCATCCTCTTCGGCTCGAACCAGATCACGCCGCAGCTGATGCAGACGAACTTCCCCTACACGGCGATGCTTTCGGGCCTCGCCATGATGCCGGGCGGCCTGGCGATGCTGATCATGATGCCCATTGCCGGTCAAATCATCCCGCACATGCAGGCGAAATACTGGATAGCTATCGGTTTCACGATCATCGCACTGGCAATGTGGTACTCAACCTCGCTCGTCCCCGATGCGAGCTTTAGCTACTTCGCGACGGTGCGCGTTTTTCAGACAATCGGCATGCCTTTCATGTTCATTCCGGTCAGTACGATCGCCTATGACGGTCTGCCGCAGCAAAAGACCAGCGAGGGCTCCGCGCTGATCAACGTGGCGCGCAATCTCGGCGGCAGCATCGGCGTCTCGCTCGCCAACACCGAACTCCTCCAACGCTCGCAATTTCACCAGGCACGGCTCACCGAGAATTTGATTCCATCGTCGCCGGTATTCCAGTCGACCCTGCACCACATTACGCAATACTTCGCGCACAGTGGATCGCCCGCCAGCGCGCAGGCCCGAGCCATCGGTTACATCGGCCACCTTGTCACCGGGCAGGCCACACTGATGGCCTACATCGACGTTTTTTATACTTGGTCCATTTTCGCCGCCTTGCTCATTCCGGTGGTGCTGTTGCTGATACGGCGGGTGGGGCCAGCGAATACCCAAACGCCAGTGGGGCACTAGTGTCCCGATTCCGAAGTTCGCATCATTATGCGGCACCCTCGTTTGCGAACTTCGGAATCGAAGGAAACTAGCAACGTATTGATCTAGTGTGGCTTTGGTTCAGAAGTCCGCATGACGAGTTCGCGGCAAAAATGATGCCGACTTCTGAACCGCCACACTAGAAACCCGCGAGCGGCCGCCGGCCGCCTTCGTCGTGGGCAAGCCGATGAAAAAAGCATCTAACGGCGGCACATTTCTCAGAACAAAGCGTTTGCCCGGCGACGACGCGGATGACGGCGGGAAGCTGCCGACGCCAATACAAATCACGCATTAGCAATGGTCGAGACGGTACTGCGACACTCCCTTGCGGGCGAGTGTCTTTGGCGCATCTTGGGCGGCCCCATTGTTGCTTGAATCGCGCGGCACCATTCTTGCTTAACTCGTTGCCGGAGGGGTTGTGGGGGTTGTCCTGGAAGGACCCGGGAAGACTTGTCCTGGGAAGAAAGGAGTCGCCAATGTGTGACTTTAGCCTCCAAAGCGTTCGCTCACGCCCTGCGAAAGTCGGTGACAAGCTCGTGACGCGTGACTTCGGCACCGGAACACGCGGATTTGCCGACGCTGACGATCTTGGCGTAGCGGTCTGTCTGTTGCCGGGAACGGAATTGGCGTTCGCCGGCGAAGTGGCTTGCCTGCCGGCCGGCCTGCTCGGGTGGAAGACCAAGACCATCAACCACCAGACGGCCATCTTCCGGCAGGTCAACAAGGAGAAGTTGGCCGCGCATCACGACGCGCTCGAGTTTCCCGATGGGCGCACCGTGTTGCTGACGCTGCTGTGCGAGGGCCAAGCGGCAACCGTGCTGCAGTTGCCGGCGCAACCCAAGACCGAGGTCGAGGCGCGCGAACAGGAACGGGTCGGTTTCCTGGGCTGAGCGCACGCGCTCCAGCCCCGACCTGCCGCTGCTGCAGGCGTAAACCTGCGACAAGACCCGTCCGCCGCTGGGCGGCCGGTGTTGTTTTGCTGCTTTTGCCGCTCGGCTGACACTTGAGTTCGCCGTCAATGCGGTGAGATCGGCCCCAGGCATTCCCGTCCGCGCTGCATACAGACTTCCCCGCAAGTCTTTTCCCCGTGATTCCCTCTCGCTGCGCCGCAGCAGCGGCGCGGCGCCTTGCCGGCCATAGAATCTTTCGCCAAGACCTTTCTGCAGAGAGTTTTTCAACCGCCTCATTCGATGAACGAAGATCCCACCCGCGTCCGAAGTGAAGCGCCCGCGGCCGTGGCGGCGGCCGGCACCGGCCAGCCGCCCTCACCGCGCCCGGTATTTTGGACGGTCTTCCCCTCGATCATGCTGCCGATGTTCCTGGCGGTCGCCGACCAGACGATCGTCGCCACGGCGCTGCCGGCGATCGCCTCGAACCTCGGCGACGTCGAGCGGGTGTCGTGGGTGGTGGTGTCGTATCTGATCGCCAACACCATCGCCGCCCCGGTCTATGGCCGCCTCGGCGACTCGTTCGGCCGGCGGCGGATGATGCTGACCGCGCTCGGGCTCTTCATCGCCGGGTCGGTCCTTTGCGCACTGGCTCCCAATATCGAATTCCTGACGGCGATGAGGGTGCTGCAAGGATTCGGTGGCGGCGGGCTGATGACTTTGTCGCAAGCCCTCGTCGGCGAAACAATTCCGCCGCGCGAGCGCGGCCGTTATCAGGGTTACCTTGCCGGCGTTATGGTCAGCTCCAGCACGTTTGGACCGGTTGCCGGCGGCTATCTCACGCAAGCCTTCGGTTGGCGGTCGATCTTCCTCGTCAATGTGCCGCTGGGCCTTGCCGCCGTCTTCCTGGTGTTGCGGCTCGAGACGCGGCCGGGCGACCGGCGGCGGACCACCTTCGATGCGCCGGGCCTGGTTTTGTTCATGATGTTCGTCAGCCCCGTCATCTTGGCGTTGGAAGAAGTCCAGCGAATGGATGCACGCACCCTGCCGATGATCGTCGGTCTGGTGGCGTTTGGGGCGGTGTCGCTGTTGGCGCTGATCTGGCAGGAAAAGCACAGCGTCTCGCCGCTCATTCCGCCCACGCTGTTCAGAGAGCCCACGGTCTGGCGTGCCGACGGCTTGGCCGCCTGTCACGGCGCCGCGCTGGTGTCGTTGATCACGTTCCTGCCGATCTATCTGCGCGTAGCCCGCGGTACCTCGCCGGCCGAGACCGGCCTGCTGCTGTTGCCGCTGATGTTCGGCATCGGTATCGGCTCGCTGGTCACCGGCCAATTGGTGACGCGAACGGGACGCACCGCCATATTCCCGTCCTGCGGATATGTGGCGGCGACGGCAGGCTTGCTGTTCCTCGCCTTCTGGGTGCCGCGCTTGAGCCTGTTGGCATTGCCCTGGGTGTTCGGCGGCACCGCATTGTTCATGGGTACGGTGATGGGCGTGGTGCAGGTGACCGTGCAGGCCGTCGCCGGCCAGCGCATGCTGGGCACCGGCGCCGCCATGGTGCAGTTCTCCCGCTCGGTCGGCGCCGCCTTCGGCACCGCCGCGGTCGCCGCGGTGTTGTTTTCGATTCTCGCGGCGTCCGACCCGGAAACGGCAAGCCTGTTCGGCAGCATGATCGACCGCGGTCCGGACGCCATCGCCGCGCTGGCGCCAGCGCGGCAAGCGATCGTGCAGGCCGAGATCGGCCAAGCTTTCCGCGCCGCCTTCCTGACCGTCGCGGCTTTTACCGGCATCGGCGCATGGCTCGCCTGGTCGATGCCGCTGCGGCGGGTATAGGGATCGACGAGGAACCGACGCCTGGGCCAAATTTTGCCGATCACTCGGGCTCGGCGGCGACGAAATGCGTCACCTTGGGATCGCCGTGCACATGAAATCGGTGCACGGCCTCCTGCACGACGCGGTCAGCGTTGGTAACACGCTCATGCTGGCGCAGATGCTCCAGCCACGAATCCACAAGAAACGTCTCGACGAAACGCCCCTCCTCCGCGGCATCTTCGAAAATGCCCCAATCGTAGGCGCCGTCGCGGCGGCGCTCGCGGCTGAGTGTGGCGACGGCTTGCAAGAATGCTTCGCGATCCTGCGGACGGATGCGGTATTCGACCGTCACCAGCACCGGTCCGCGGTCATGCTCGATCGTCTGGGTGGTGATCGGTGTCGGCCAGTGCATGGACGGCGAAAGGTCGATGCCGGCGCCCGCCAGGAGCTTCCAGCGCCACGTCAGCGGGACAGCCGCCACCGCACCCGCGGCGGCGATCCACTGTGCCGCCGGCAGCCCGACGAGAGCGGCAAGCTCGCCCCAGGCCGCGCTGCCAAGAGTGATGGAGCCGAAGAATACCGTGGTGTACAAGGCAAGCCCGCGGCCGCGCACCCAATCCGGCAAAGCGATTTGCGCCGACATGCTCAGCGTCGCCACGGCTGCGATCCACGACACGCCGGCAAGCGCGCTCGCGGCGAGCGCCACCATGGGCTCGCGCGCGACCGCGTAAAGCGCTAGCGCGACCGCCGTGCCCAGCGTCCCTGCTGCCATCAGCCGATCCGCGCCCAATTTCGTCCGCAGCCACGGTAGCGCCAAGGCGCCGGCGACGGCGCTCGCTCCAATGACGCCGAGCAGGATGCCGTAAAGCTCCGGCCCGCTCGCGATCTGGCTGCGGGCAACGAGCGGCAAAAGCGCCCAATAGGCGCTGGCGAACAGGAAAAATCCCGCGGATCGCACCAGTGTTCCGCGCAGATGCTGATTGTATCTGGCGTAGCGAAGTCCCGCCCGGATCGCTCGCCCGACGCGCTCCGACGGCAGGCGCGGCGCCGCGTCGCGCGACACCCGCCACCACAACAAGGCGCCGATCACCGCGAGATTGGAGATGGCATTGACCCAGAACGGCGCGGCGATGCCGAGCGCGGCAATGGCGAGACCGCCGAGCGCGGGGCCGATGGCGCGGCTGATGTTGATGCCGACGCTGTTGGCGGCAACGGCGGAGGACAACAGGGTCCGGGGAACCAGCTGCGGTACGATCGCCTGCCAGGCCGGGTACGTCAAAGCGCCGCCGGCGCCGATCAGAAACGTGAACAGCAGCACATTGCCCGGCGTAACCAGATTGAGCCACACCAGCGCCGCGTAGATCGCGCAAATGAGAGTCGTCACCGATTCCAGCGCGATCAGAAATTTCCGCTTGTCGAATATGTCCGCCAGCGCGCCCGCCGGCAGCGCGAACAAGAACATTGGCAAGTTGCTGGCCGCCTGTACCAGCGAGACGATGAACGGATCCGGCGTGAGGCTGGTCATGAGCCAGCCGGAGGCGGCGCTGTACATCCAGGAGCCGGTGTTGGCGACCACTGTCGCCGTCCAGACGACGGCAAAGGGCGGCTGGCTAAACGCCGCCCAGGCGGACACCGCCGTCCCCGCTCTCGCGCCGCTGGTGCTCATACCGCAATGTTGCGGAAAAGGCGGCCTGTCGCCCCGTACATTGTATTCCCCGTTTCGTTTGAGGTGACCGAGGTCGTCCCGGAGTATAGGCTGCGCATCACGCCTCTGTAAAAAGGCAACACCAGTGTCCCGATTCCGAAGTTCGCATCATTATGCGGCACCCTCGTTTGCGAACTTCGGAAATCGAAGGACACTAGCAACGTATTGATCTAGTGTGGCTTTGGTTCAGAAGTCCGCATGACGAGTTCGCGGCAAAAATGATGCGGACTTCTGAACCGCCACACTAGCAAGGGAGGTTCACATGCCAAAGGTCAAGGCGAACGGCATCACGATGAACTACGAGCAGCAAGGGACCGGCGAGCCGCTGGTGCTCATCCCTTATCTCGCCGCCGACAATGCCTGCTACGCCTTCCAGGTCGCGGATTATGCCAAGCAATTCACCTGCATCTCTGTCGACCCGCGCGGCGCCGGCGAGACCGACAAGCCGGCCGGCGCCTATTCGATGGAATTGTTCGCCGACGACGTCGCCGCCTTCATGCAGGCGATCGGCGTCGAGCGCGCGCATGTCAGCGGCCTCTCGCTCGGCGCGGCGACCGGATTATGGCTTGCTGGCAAATATCCGCAGCGGGTCAAATCGCTGTCGCTGCACAGTTGCTGGACCAAGAGCGACCCGTTCCTCAAGGTCGTGGTCGAAGGCTGGCGGAGCATCGCCAAGGCGCTGGGCAGCGTCCAGGAAATGGTGATCCAAGGAATCTTCCCCTGGTGCTTCACACCGGAGCTCTACGCGGCAAAGCCCGACTATATCGACCAGCTTGCGGCGTTCGTGCGCAGCCGGCCGCAGCAGCCGTTCGACGCCTTCATCAGCCAGTCGAGCGCGGTCATCACCCACGACGCGGTGGCGCAACTCGCGCGCATCAAGGCGCCGACCCAGATCACCTTCGGCCGCCACGACCTTGTCACCTCGACCCGCTTCGCCGACGCGATGACGAACGGCATCAAAGGCAGCGAACTCGTGGTGTTCGAGACCTGCGCGCACGCCCCGATCTACGAAAGCGTGGCCGAATTCAATAACAGGACGTTGAGCTTCCTTAACGGTCATGCCGGTTAGCGCCGCAGCCCGGCTTGCATGACGCAGGCGACTCCTCGTAAGACCTGCGCGCCACTCGCTCTCGCCTCGACTGCAGACACCGCCAGTCGAGGCTGCGAACGCGTTGACCACAGAGCTATCGAGATGCCGAACCAAGCGCCGCAGCCCGGTGGCCCGCAAGCGGGCCGCGCCATCCTCACCATCATCGGATCCGATCGGGTCGGCATCATTGCCGGGATTGCCAACGTGCTGGCCGACGCCAATGTCAATATCCTCGACATCAGCCAATCGGTGATCCGCGAATTCTTCACGATGATCATGATGGTCGACCTGGCCGGCGCCGCCGTCTCCTTTCACGAGCTGAGCGAAAGGCTGGCACGCAAGGGCGCCGAGCTGTCCGTTCGGGTCGAGATTCAGCGCGAGGAGATTTTCAAGGCGATGCACCGAATCTAGCGATGCCGTAGAGGACCGAAGATGCGCCATCTCAACTTCTCCGGCGAGGAAATACTCGAAACCATCAACATGGTGCGGACCGAGCAGCTCGACATCCGCACCATTACCGTCGGCATCAGCTTGTTGGATTGCGTCAGCGACACTTGCGACGGCCTCTGCCGGAACGTCTACGACAAGGTCGAAAGGGTGGCGCGCGACCTGCGGCGCGTCAGCGCGGACATCTCCCAGGAATTCGGGCTGCCGATCATCAACAACCGCATCGCCGTGACGCCGGTAGCGCTGATCGCCGGCCGCTCCGGCCAGCAGGACTTATTGCGGATCGCCGAAACGCTCGATCGCGCGGCGCACGCCGTCAACGTCGATTTCATCGGCGGCTTCTCCGCCCAGGTCGAGAAGGGCATGACGCACATCGACGCCAATCTCTTTGCCGCCATTCCCGCGGCGCTGGCGGCGACGCAACGCGTCTGCGCTTCGGTCAATATCGGCTCGACGCGCGCCGGTTTGAACATGGACGCGATCGCCGCCATGGGCCGGATCGTCAAGCAAACCGCCGCGTTGACCGGCGCCGCGAATTCGATCGGCTGCGCCAAGCTCGTCGTGTTCTGCAATGCGGTCGAGGACAATCCGTTCATGGCCGGCGCGTTTCATGGCTCGAGCGAACCCGAATGCACCGTCAATGTCGGCGTGAGCGGCCCCGGCGTGGTGCTGCGGGCCATCAAGGCGGCGGGTGACGTCGATTTCGGCACGCTCGCGTCCATCATTCGCCGCACCGCGTTCAAGATCACCCGCGCCGGCGAACTGGTCGGGCGCACCGCCGCGGCCCGCTTGGGACTGCCGTTCGGCATCGTCGACCTGTCGCTGGCGCCGACTCCGGCTGAGGGCGACAGCGTCGCGCGCATCTTGGAGGAAATCGGCTTGGACAGCGTCGGCACGCACGGCTCGACGGCGGCGCTGGCGCTGCTTAATGACGCGGTGAAGAAGGGCGGCGCCATGGCGTCGAGCTATGTCGGCGGACTGTCCGGCGCCTTCATCCCGCTGTCGGAAGACGCCGGCATGATCGAAGCGGCCGAGCGCGGCGCGATCACCATTGACAAGCTCGAAGCCATGACCGCGGTCTGCTCGGTCGGCCTCGACATGATCGCCATTCCGGGCGACACGCCGGCGGAAACGATCGCCGCGATCATCGCCGACGAAGCCGCCATCGGCATGATCAACAAGAAAACAACCGCCGTCAGACTGATCCCCGCGGTCGGCAAGGGCGTCGGCGATTGGGTCGACTTTGGCGGCCTGCTCGGCCGTGCGCCGGTCATTGCCGTCAACACGCTTTCATCGAGCCGGCTGATCGCGCGCGGTGGGCGGATACCGGCGCCGCTGCAGGCGTTGATCAATTAAGCAGTCGTCAATGACCTGCGCCTAGAATCAAGTGACGCAATCCCAATAGGATTGACGCTCGTGCTCGCCGATCTGAGCCGGCGGGCAATTTTTCCTGTTAGTACCACTTGTTCTGTGTTAGGCTTTCTCTGTTAGGCTGCGTAGATTGGCCGCTACCCCACCGATTGTTTTTCGGTGAGAACCATGAACGCGCACAACAAACATCTCCTGCGAGCTACGTTTATCGTGTCAGCCTTGATGCCGGTGGCACTGGCGACTGCGGCCGATTTGCCGCTCCCGCCCGCAGCGCCGGCCTGGACGTGGTCGGGCTTTTACATCGGCGGCAGCGTCGGTACGGCAGCCGGCACCGCGACATTCTCCGATCCGTACGGACCTTCGATCTTTGGCGACAAGGTCACCACGGCCGGATTCCTCGCCGGCCTTCAGCTTGGCTACAACTGGCAAGTGGCGCCGCGATGGGTCGTTGGCGTCGTGGCTGACACCAGTTATCTCGACAGCAACGGCAGCTTTACATGTATGCAAGCCTTCACGACATTGATCGGATCGAATTGCGAGGTGAACCCGCGCGCGCTCGCGACAGTGGCAGGTCGTGTTGGCTTTCTCGTCGACCCTCTGGGCCATACACTGGTCTATGGCAAAGGCGGCGCCGCTTGGACCGACAGCCACATATCGATATATCCCAACTCCGCCAATTTCCAATCGTTCACGGATCCTGTGTACCCCGGCGGACCGGCGAGCGCGGATGCGGGTGCGTGGGGTGGAATGGTTGGCGTCGGAATTGAGCGCGCTCTCACCCCCGCTTGGTCGATCAGCCTGGAATATAACTATTATCGTTTCGCTTCGACCAACGTTTCTACCCCAGAGACAGTCAATGTCACGCGCAGCACGCCCCCGGCATTCACCTACGTGGCGGGCAGCACGTCGGGCGTGACGTCGGACATGCAAGTCGTCAAGCTGGCGTTGAACTACCATTTGGGACAGGATCCGGGAGCGGTATGGGCGGATGCTCCCGTTCTTGGTGTGGCAGCAATGCCGGTCAAGGCTCGCTCCGTTCCAATCGTAGACGGATGGGAGGTCGACGCCGGCGCCCGTTATTGGTACAGCACCGGCACGTCGAAAAACACCAGTGGGGCCGGCAGTCTCGTTTCGCAGCTGAACTACAGCGACCTCACCGGTCATTCCGGCGAGCTGTTTGCCCGGGTGGATACGCCATCTCAAGTGTTCGTGAAAGGATACGTCGGCGCAGGCGCCATCACCGACGGGAAACAGACCGACGAGGACTGGAGCCTGCTCGACGGATCGTCGCCTCCGAAAGCGGTCACGGCCTACGAGGTGACCGGTTCCACAGCATCCGGCTCGCTCCAGTATGCCGCCGCCGACGTCGGATTCAACGTGTTGCACGACCGGGATTACAAGGTCGGACCTTTCGTCGGCTACAGTTATTTCCATCAAACGATGAATGCATCCGGCTGCACGCAGTTGGTAACGCCAGGCTCGGAGTGCAGCCAGCCTTTGCCGGCCAATCAACTCGTCGTGACGCAGGACGATACCTGGCAGGCACTCCGCGTAGGTGTCTCGGCTGTCATGACGATATGGGATCGCTTGGGGATCAACGGCGATGTGGCCTACCTGCCGTATGCCCAGTTTAGCGGACTCGACACCCATTGGCTGCGGACTCCGGTTGCGTATTTCCCGGAGGACGGTACAGGACGCGGCCTGCAAACCGAACTCATCTTGACTTATCGTATTACGGAGAATCTCAATCTTGGCGTCGGTGGACGCTATTGGGCCATGTGGAGCACGAGCGCCAGCCAGAGCTGCCACGGCGGCTGTATCGATGCTGCGGGCGGTGATGCCCCGTCGTCTCCGCCAGGTCCCTTTACCACCAATACCCAGCGTTACGGGACGTTCATCCAAATGAGCTATCGGTTTAACGCGCATCCATAGCTCTGCTTGCGTGCGCGGCAGGCATCGCGAGCGCAGCGGGCGGATGCTGAGTCATTAGAACTGTGATTCGTCATGCCCGGCCTTGTGCCGGGCATCTCCGTCTTTCATCCTCGCGACTAAAGACGTGGATGGCCGGGAACATAGGCGAGCGAAGCGACGCCGTTCTTCGAACGGCTATGCCCGGCCATGACGGCTTCACGCGGAAGCCGCGATCACCCAGGCGGCTTATGGGCGAGCCAGCGGCCCGCCTCGGCGGCGGCGAAAAAGTCGGCGAGCGCGGCGTTGACGGCGGCCGGCTCCTCGCTGGTGATGGTGTGCCCGGAGCGCGGAATGACGAGCAGCCCCGCGGTCGGCACCGTGCGCTTGAGAAAAACGCTGCCCTCGAGGCAGCTGTCGTCCTCGTCGCCGACGATGACCAGAAGCGGCACCGAAAACCGCTGCAAATCCGCTTCCATGTCCCACAGCGTCGGCCGCCTGGCTTGCAGCATCGACATGGTCAGTGCGTGGCCGAGCGCCGAATGCTCGGCAAGCATGCGGGCAAATTCCGCATAACCGCGCGGGTCCTTGTGCTTGTGCGCCTGCCGCGTCGGGCCATCGGCATAGATCGCCGCTGCCTCGACGATGGCTTTCTCGGTAAACATTTTGGCGGTCTCCGCCGCGACTTGGCGCATCGCCGCGCGCGCCGCCGGATCGGCCACCGAACCCCAGCCGCAGCCGGCCGCCGTCACCGAGATGCAGCGCTGCGGATGTTTGATGCCGACGTGGAGCGCCGTATAGGCGCCCATGGAATGGCCGACCACATGCGCGCGGTCGATGCCGAGCGCGTCCATGATGGCGATGACGTCGGCGCGGGCGATGTCCTGACCGTAGCGCGCCGGATCGCTCGGCACATCCGAAGGCGGATAACCGCGCGCGGAAAAGGTGACGCAGCGATGCGCGCGCGCGAAGGCGCGCAGCTGCGGTTCCCAGGTCCGGTAATCGCCGGCGAACTCGTGGACGAACACGACCGGCGTCCCGGTGCCCGCCTCTTCGTAATAAAGCCGGGTGCCGTCCGCGCTGCTGATCATGGGCATTTGCAATGTCTCGCTTTGCGGGATGCCGGGAAGGCTTTATGCAGCCTGCGGCAGCAGTTCGAGTTCGCAGGTTTGTGTCACCGGCTCGGGCAAGTCGCCATCGGCAATGTCATAACCGATGGCGCGCAAAATTCCATTGGCCGGGCTCATGACGACCGCAAGCCGCGTATAGGGGTTGAGCACGGGCGGCCGCAGCCAGTCGAAACTGCTCGCCGGGCCGCTCCACTGCGCCAGCGCGTCGCGCCGCGCGCGACTGTAAGCTGCCGCGTCGGCGAATGAACTCACCAGGAACCGCCGCATCCCGATGCGCCCCTCCCAGCCCGGCCGGGCGGGCACCCAATCGTTGGCGGCGCAGGTATCATCCTCCCGGGTGACGAAATCGGTTTCGGTGCGCTCGATCACGCAGCACTCGTGCGCGGCGCAGCCGACCAATGTGTAGATCGCGGGACGCGCGACCGGCGTCGATTCCAACAGCCGCCGCGCTGCGGCAAAATCATCGCAATGCTCGAACGCCCGGCGCAAAAGCTGATCCGGCGGGACGCGGTCCGCGCGCGACCGCGCGTTCAAGGCATTCGCCGCGAAGTCGTAGGGGCGGAGCCAGCGATGCCGGGTCCGCCGCCGCAGCGGCGCCTGGTTGAGCGAAGCCGCGAAGCGTCGCGGCGCCATCGCCGTGAGCACGCCGACATAACCGGGCCAGGTGACGCTGACGAAATCGCCGCACTCCCCGCGCATGCGCGCCAGCTCGGTATGGCGGCCGAGACCGATAAAGGGCCAATCCAGCGTGCGCATCAGCCAGGGCACGCCGTCGTGTTCGCTGGCCCGCGACGTGCAGCCCCAGTGATATGAGGCGTTGAGCAACCAAATGCCCGAGACATCGAGCGCCGCGGCGATCTGCGCGATCTCCGCCAGGTAAGGCGAGCGCGAACGCGCCAGCGAGCGGCGCGACAGCCAATCGAGCGCCGGCACCAGCGGCAGCATCGCGGGCGGGAAAAAGCCGAGGCAGGCGTCGCGCAGCGCGCGGGCCTGCATCGCGCTTTGCCGGGCGTGCCGCAGCGGGCCGCCGTCGCGGATATCAACGACCGGAATGGCCGGCAGCGGGGCGCTCATGGGAGTTCCGCGGCATCGGCCGCCGGCACAGCTTCAATGTCGCGGTCCGAATCCACTGTCATCACCCGCGTGAATGTCCCCGGCGCGCCGCCGCGTCAAGGCCAAACGAAAACACGACGGCACCGCTCGTGATGGGGCGAGCGAATGAGGTTGCATGGCAGCCGGCAGCGGTGCGATTTTGCGCCGGAGGCGGCGGGAGGTGCCCAATGGCGGCGCGGCCAGGAGTATTTATTCGCGTGGCGGCAATCGCAGCCGCCTTGGCCGTGTTGCCGGCAGGTCGCGTGATAGCCGGGCCGCCATTTCAGACCGACGATCCCGAGCCGGTCCCCTATCAGCATTTCGAGTTCTACACGCTCTCGACCGGCACGGCCATCCGTGGCGACACAGCGGGCGTCGGCCCGGCATGGGAATTCAACTACGGCCTCGTGCCCAACGGACAGGTCCACATCATTGCGCCGCTGGCGTTCGACAGTCCTGCCGGCGGCCGCTCGCAATTCGGCTACGGCGATACCGAGCTCGGCTTCAAGTATCGTTTCGTCGACGAAGACAAGAACGGCTCACGCCCGATGATCGGCGTCTATCCGCTCGTCGAACTGCCGACCGGCAACGCCAACCTCGGTCTCGGCGCCGGTAATATGCGCGCCTACTTTCCGCTGTGGATACAAAAGAGCTTCGACGATTGGACGACCTATGGCGGCGGCGGTTACTGGATCAATCACGGCGACGATACGCTCAATCGCGATTATTGGTTTTTCGGCTGGCTGCTGCAGCGGCAGGTGACCAAGCAACTGGCGATCGGCGGCGAAATATTCCACCAGACGGCGACGGTCGTATTCGGTGGCACCGAAAGCGGCGCGGCCACCACCGGATTCAACATCGGCGCCATCTATGATTTCGACGAACACAACCACCTGCTCGTATCCGCCGGCGCCGGCTTGCAGAATGCGTCCGCGACCAATCTGTTCTCCTGGTACATCGGCTACCAGATTACCGGACCCTAAGGCCGCAGTGGCTACGAGCCGATTTCCCGCGCCGCCCGGCGCTTGTGCGCGGCCAGCGCCATCAGGCGGCGATCACGCCAGACCTGGCGGTCGCGCAAGCGGCCAGCGCCGAGTTTTTCCCGCCGCTCGGCCTCGACCGTGTCGATCACCGGACCGCCCCAGTCGACCCGACGCTGCATGGCAGCGAACAGGTCCTTGTAGAGCGGCTCATAGCGCTCGACATAATCGCGCACACCGCCCGGCGCGTTCAGATCGATGGTCTCGAACGGTCCCATGAAGCTCCAGCGCAGCGCCAGGCCTTCGCGAATACCAATGTCGATGTCCTCGACGCTGGCATAGCCGTCCGCCACCAGGCGGAAAGCCTCCTCCAGAAGCGCCCCCTGCATGCGGTTCATGACGAAGCCGTCGAGCTCGCGCTTCATGACGATGGGCGCGTGGCCGGCGGCTTTCAGGAAATCGGCGGTGCGCCGGACCGTTTCCGTGGACGTCCACGGCGCTGGCACCACTTCAGCCGCCGGGATGACGTAGGGCGGATTGAGCGGATGGACCACCAGGCAGCGCGCACGGCCGGCCAGCGCCTCGGTGAACTGCGACGGCAGGATCGCCGAGGTCGAGCTGGCCAGGATGGCTTGCGGCATCGCCGCGGCATCGAGGCGCGCAAAGATCCGTCGCTTGATCTCGACGTCTTCGGGCGTGTTCTCCTGGACGTGATCGGCCCCGCCGAGCGCTTGCTCGAGCGTTGCCGCGATGCGCATCCGGGCGCGGACTTGACCCGGCGTGGCGCCGCCGAGGAGATCGTACTCCGCAAGATCGGGCAGGATCGTATCGATGTAGGCGAGCGCGGCGGCGGGCGCGGCCGCCGCCGCGTCCCAGAGCGCCACGTCATGGCCCGCCCGCGCGAAGCTGATGGCCCAGGCGCGGCCGATGAATCCTGTACCGACGATGGCGACCTTGCTCATGCGCCCGCTCTCTCACAGCGCTTCGACATTGCCGCACACTCCGATCGATTGTCCGGAAATGTTCCGTCCGGCGCCGGAAACAAGAAAGACCACGGTTGCGGCGACGTCCTGCGCGGTGACCATGCGGCGCAGCGATACGCGGTCGAGATAGGTCTTTTCCATCTCGGCGTAGCTGACGCCGAGCTGTCCGGCGCGCGCGGCAATGACGTTCTCCATCCGCGGGCCGGCGACGATGCCCGGGAGAATGGCATTGACCCTGATGTTTGCCGGCCCGAGCTCCTTGGCGAGGCTCTGGGTCAGGCCGATGACACCCCATTTGGCGGCAGAATAGGGCGTACGAAACGCATAGCCGAAACGACCGGCGGCCGAAGACATGTTGACGATGGCACCGCCGCCGGCGGCTTTGAGCATCGGCACGGCAAAATGCGCGCAGAGAAACTGGCCGGTGAGACAGATGTCGATCGTGCGCCGCCAGTCGGCGGGCGCGATCTCGTCGATCCCGCCGGTCGGACCGGCGATGCCGGCATTGTTGACGAGCACGTCGAGGCCGCCGAGATTTTTCTCGGCCTCGATGAACAGCCGCTCGACATCGGCCTCGCTGGCGACGTCGGCGCGGCTGGCACCGGCCTCAGCGTGGCTCTTACGAAACTCGGCGAGAAAATCGCCGGAGACGTCGCAGATATGAACGCGAGCCCCGCCGGCGATCAGCGCTTCGGCGATGGCCAGGCCGATGCCGGAGGCGCCGGCCGTCACCAGGGCCCGCATGCCGGCAAGGTTGAGGTTGATGGGCGCAGCACTCATCTGGCGGATCTCCCGATCGGTTTCGCAACGGTGTCAAAGCCCGAGATAGGCGTCGCGTAAAAGCTTGTCGTTCTTCACCCGATCGCTGGGCCCGGTGAGCACGACGTGGCCGCGATCGAGCACATAGGCGCGGTCGCTGAGCGCCAATGCCTTGCCGACGGTCTGTTCGACCAAGAGGATCGCCTGGCCGGCCTTTTTCAGCTCGACCAAAGCGGCATAGACCTGGCTGACGATTTGCGGGCCCAGCCCGAGCGAAGGCTCGTCGAGCATGAGCAGCCGCGGCGAATTCATCAAGGCGCGACCGATGGCCAGCATCTGCTGCTGACCGCCGGAGAGATTGGCCGCGACGTCGCTCAGGCGCGGCCGCAGCGCCGGAAAAAGACCGAGAACGCGATCGAGATTTGCAGAAAATGTCCCGCGTGCCTGTGACGGATAGGCGCCGATTTCAAGATTCTCGCGTACCGTGAGCGATGCCAGCATGCCGCGGCCTTCGGGAACGTAGCCGAGCCCGAGATGCGCCGGAACGCAAGGCCGCGCGTTGCGAAGATCATGACCGAGAAACCGGACATGGCCCTGCCAATACGGCAGCTGGCGCATGATGGCGCGCAACGTGGTCGACTTGCCGGCGCCGTTGGCGCCGAGCACGCACACGCTCTCGCCCTCGTCGACCACAAGGTCGACGCCATGAACCACCTCAATGCCTTCATAGCCGGTCTTGAGCCCGGCAACCTCAAGCATGGGCAAGGTCGGTCTCCTCCTTCCCCAGATAGGCTTCGATCACGCGCGGATCGCGGATCACCTCGTTCGGCTCGCCTTCGGCGACGATGGTGCCGGCGTCCAGCACCACCAGATGGCGGCTCAGCCGCTTGATCACATCCATGAGATGTTCGACGACCAGAAACGCGACGCCCTGTTCCGCCAGCTTCTCGATGGCGGCGAGCACCTGCGCGAGCTCGGCGGCCGACAGTCCGGCCATCAGCTCGTCGAGCAGCACCAGCCGCGGCGCCAACATCAGCACGCGGGCAAAATCCAATAGCTTCAAGTGGCCGGTCGGCAGTTTGCGCGGCGATTGATCGGCGGCGTCGCGCAGGCCGAGCAGCGCCAGAGTGTCGAGCGCCTCCCAGCGCGCTTGCGCGATAGTCAGGCCGCGCACCAGACCGCCGACCATGACGCCTTCGACGCAGGACATGTCGAGGATCGGCGTCGGGCGCTGGAACGTGCGCACCAGGCCAAGCCGCGCGCGCTCCGCCGTCGGCAGGCCGGCGAGCGCGCGGCCGGCAAAATGCACGCTGCCGGCATCCGGCGCATAGACCCCGGCGAGCACATTGATCAGCGTGCTCTTGCCGGCGCCGTTGGGGCCGATCAAACCGACAATGCCGTGCTGCGCGATGGCGAAGCTGACATGGGCGAGCGAGCGCACGGCACCGAACGACTTGGAAATGTCCCTGAGCTCAAGCAGCGCGCTCATGCCACGGCGCTCTGCACGCGGCCGGCGATCGCGCGCACCAGCCTAACCGCCATCTCGCAAAGCCCGCGGGGCTCGGTCAGCACGATCGCAACCACGGAAAATCCAAGAATCATAACATCCCAGCCGCCGGCGGCGCCGAACGCGGCATTGGCGGCGGCGTCGAGCGCCTCATAGAAGATAGCGCCGACGATCGGACCGACCAGATAACCGGTGCCGCCGACCACCGCGGTCAGCGCGATCTGGATCGACAAAGTGAGACCGGACAGGAAGTTTGGATCGGCGAAGCCGATATAGAACACATAGACCACGCCGCCGAGCGCGGTGAGCGCCGCGCTCAGGCAGAAGACCGTGACCTTGACCAGCGCGACGCGCACGCCGGCCGCCGCGGCGACCTCTTCGCTGCTCTTGATGGCGGCAATATAGAAGCCGAGCCGGCTGCGTCTGATCAGGCTGATGAACATGGTGACCGCGGCCAATAGCGCCGTCGCGATCAGGTAATAAGCGCGGACATTGGTGAATTCGAGCTCGAGCGGCGCATCATGGGCGAAGGTGATGGCGATGCCGCTGGGGCCGCCGGTGAGATCCGAATAGTGCAGGATCAGCGACAGCACGACGGCCGCCGCGGCAAGCGTCGCCAGGGTGAAATAGGGCCCGCGCAGCCGCAATGTCGCGGCGCCGATGATCGCGGCAAGAACGACCGCGGCGGCGACGCCCAGCACGCCGCCAACGAGCGGCGATAGCCCGTTCTGTTGCAGGATCACCGTCACATAGGCGGCCACTGCGACGAAGGCCGAGTGGCCGAGCGAGATGTTTCCGGTCAAGCCGGACAGCACGTTCCAGCTCTGCGCCCACAGGCCAAGAAAGACCATCGCCGTGGCGACACTCACCAGATAATCGCTTTCGATGGCGACGCCGGCCACGGCGGCGATCGCCCAGACGATACCGATGACGAGAAGCCTCACAGCGTGCGCCTCCCCCGCGTAAACAGCCCTTGCGGGCGCAGCAACAGCACGGCCAGAAACACCACATAGATCGCCGCCGTCGACAGATCGAGATCGAAATAGGATGCGGTCAGCGACTGCATGACGCCCATCAGCAAGCCGCCGAACACGGCGCCGACAACATTGCCGAGGCCGGCGATGACGATGGCGAGAAACGCCACCACCACGAAATTCTGGCCGACGTTGGGGAATGTGTAATGGTAGGGAATGAGCAGCGCGCCGGCGAGTCCGACCAGCCCGATGGCGATCGACGTCGTCACCAGATAGACGCGGCGCGCATCGATGCCAAGCATTTCCGCGGTTTCCACGCTCTCGGCAACCGCGCGCGCGCTTTTGCCGAACCGCGTCATGCGCAGCACCAAAGCCATCACGATGCTGACGAGCAGCGCCACCGTGAAGGCCACCGCGGGTCCGAGCTGCAGATTGAGGCCGCCGAGATGGATCGCGGCGCCGTTGATCGGGTTCGGTTGAAGCTTGAAGCCGGAGCCGCGCAGCACCTGAGCCAGGCCTTGCGCGCCGATCGACAGCCCGATGGTGAGCAGGATCTGCGGCGACTCGCCAAATCGCGCGGCACGGTCGAGCAGCAGCAGATAAAAGGCGAAGCCGAGCGCCGCCATGACGAACATGGTCGGAATGGCGACCCAATAGATGCCGAACAGGCCGGGCAGCATGCCGAGGCTCGCCAGCCACACGGCGACATACATGCCGGCCATCAGAAACTCGCCGTGCGCAAAGTTGACGAGCTTCATCACGCCGAACATCAGATTGAGGCCCATGGCGACCAGCGCGTAGACGCCGCCGATCAATAGCCCGTTGACGATCGACTGCAGAAAGATCATGGGGCCGCCCCCGCGGCCGTCAGCCACCCCGTTGCGCGGCTAGCGTACATTCCCGACGCAGGAGCGGGCGGAATGCTACGGCTTGACCACCGCGGCCGTTGCGACGCCTTCCGGAAACACCGTGCGCGGGACGCCCCCCTGCCACTGGATCATGACCGGAAAGACCCGCTTGTTGGCGCCGTTGGCGTCGAACTCGACTTCGCCCGGCTGCATCATCGCGCCGCCCCCCATGGCAACGTGAAGGTTGGCCAACGCGTCGCGCACCTTGGCCGGATCGTCGGAGCCCGCCGCCTCGATGGCTGCCGCCAGCACCGAAATCCCTGCGTAAGCCTCGCCCGCCTGCTCCGGCATGAAAGTGCCGAACGATTTCAGGTAGCGCTCGGTGACGCCGTCGAGCTTGGGATCGCCCTTGACGTTCATTGAATCGAGGTTCCACGACGCGACGCTGGTCAATCCGTTGACCTTGGCGCCCAGCGATTGCCCGATCGGCGGCCAGATGAAGCCGGCGCCGCCGCCGATCACCAGCACGTGGGAATCGGCGCTGCGCAGCGCGGTGAGGATCAGGCTCGCGTCGGTGATATAGGAGACCGGAAACAGGACCTGAGCGCCCGATTGCTGGATCTTGGAAACCAGCGGGCTGGCGTCGGTGATGCTCTCCGGGTAGGCGGAATTGAGCACGATTTCGAGGCCGGCTTTCTGCGCAAGTTGTTCGATGCCCTTTTCGGTGGCGATGCCGTAAGGGTTGTTGACGTAGAGGATCGCCGCCTTGGTGATCCCCATCTTGTACTTGTCATTGAGAAACTCGAGGAACTTGACCTCCTGATTGCCGAACGCGGAGCCCTTCGGCGCGATCTGGAACAGATAACCGCTGTTGTTCGGCGTCACCAGCGCGTCGCTGATAGCGGAGGTGACCACGGCGACGTGGTGCTTGACGAACGACGGCAGCGCCGCGGTGGTGAGCGGCGACAGCGCCAGGCCGTAGCCGCCGGCGACCTTGTTCTGGGTCAGCACGCGCTCGGTGGTGGTGATCGCGCCTTGCGGATCGTTGGTGGCGTCGGCGATGATCGGGGTGAGCTTGGCGCCGCCGAGCGATTTGATGCCGCCGGCGGCGTTGACGTCCTCGACCGCGAGCTTGGTGGCATTGACGATCATTTCACCGACGCTCGCATTCGGCCCCGACAGCGGGACGATCACCGCGATCTCCACTTTGTCTGCGGCTTGTGCGGTTCTCACGCCGGGCGCAGGCACGACGAGAATTACGCCGAGCAAAGCCGATAAGGCGCATGCGATCTTATGCATTTCACTCCCCGATGACGCCGGCCACGATCGGGCCGTTTGCGGCGATCCTACGCCGCGCCGCTGGGGCGTTCAATGCGACAGCGCGCGACGGCGCGGCCGAAGACGCGGTCATGATTGCACCGGTCGATTGCGAGATCGAGGACTCCGGAGCGCTCTTGGAAAAAGTCGCCGCCCGGAAGCGCGAGCGTGTCACGACCTGATCGTGATTGACGGTGGCCCGGCGTCGGCATGTCCGATGATGCAGGCGCGCGTATATCCGCCATCGATGATCGTACGCGTGACTTCCGCCGCACGATCGGGATCGCAGGCAATCAGCAGCCCTCCCGATGTCTGCGGATCGGTGAGGAGCTGACGCCGCCATTCGGGAAAATCGGAAGGCAAAATGATGCTCTCAGCGTAGCTCGCCCAGTTCCGCGCCGATGCGCCGGTGACAAAATGCTGTTGCACCAAACGTTCGGCTTCGGTCAGGAACGGCAGATCGTCGAAACGCACGACGAGAGCGAGGTTCGAGCCGCGCGCCATTACCAGCGCGTGCCCGAGCAGGCCGAAGCCGGTCACGTCGGTGATGGCGTGAACGGCGGGATCCTTGGCCAACTCGGTTCCGATCCGGTTGAGCTGCGTCATCGACGCCGTCATCTCGGCGTAGGCTGCGGGCGACAGCGCGGCTTTCTTGAAGGCGGCCGAATAGACGCCGACACCGAGCGCTTTTGTCAGAATCAGCACGTCGCCGGGCTTGGCTTCGGTGTTGCGCCGGATGTCCTGCGGGCGGCCGATGCCGATGACGGCGAGGCCGTAGATCGGCTCCGGCGAGTCGATGGAGTGGCCGCCTGCCACCGGAATTCCGGCCGTGGCGCAGACCTGCGACCCGCCTTTGAGAATTTCGCGCACCATCTCCGGCGAAACTTTATCGACCGGCATGCCGAGAATGGCCAAAGCCATGATCGGCTTGCCGCCCATCGCATAGATATCGGAGATGGCGTTGGTGGCGGCGATGCGTCCGAAGTCGAACGGATCGTCGACCATCGGCATGAAGAAATCGGTGGTCGCGATGATGCAGGTCTCCTCGTCGAGCTGCCACACCGCCGCGTCGTCGCCGGTTTCGGTGCCGACCAGGAGCTCGCGGTACGGCTGAGCCGCCGGCTGGTCGGCGAGCAGCTCTTTCAGGACCGAGGGTGCAAGCTTGCAGCCGCAGCCGCCGCCGTGGGCGAGACTTGTCAATCGAACGATCGGCACATTCATTGTGTTTTCCCGCAATGCGGCGGCGCAGCGCGGCGCGTCATGGCGTCATGCGTCACGCCGCCGTCAGCTCCTTCGCGGTGATGGTGTATTTGAAATTGTCCGGGTCGAGGCAATCGAGCCGCAGGCTTGCGGTCTCGGCCTGCGGATACATCAGGAAGCCGAGCTTCGGCCCGCGCGATCCGGGCAAGGCGACGTCGTGCGCAAAATTATACGCCAGCCAATTGGTCTCCCATGCGCCGAACAGCGCCTTGCGCGCGGCAACGACCTTAGGATCGTCGATCGCCAGGTTGGTCGGCGGTTCCTCGAGTACGACCTTGCGCACATCGGCGGCGTCGACCGGCACCCAGCCGAAGCCGGCGAGATAGACCTCCGAGCGGCAGTGCTGCGCCTTGGTGATCACCGCCGAGCCCGCGCCGAGACTCTTGTAGCCTAGTCGCGAGGGCGCGACGCGAATGCCGTAGACATCGCGCGCCGGCAAACCGGCCGCCCGCGCCAAGCCGACATAGAGCGCGTTGAGATCGGCGCATTTGCCGCCGAAATTGCCGGTCCTGAGCATGGCCGCGATGTCGCCGATGCCGCAACCGCGCACCGTGGGGTCGCGGTAGGTGTTGTCCACGATCCACTCGTAAATGGCGCGTGCCTTCTCGATATCGGTCTCCGCGCTCGCATCGGCGACGATCTTGTCGGAGGTTTGCTTGACGATGCCGTCAGCGGGAATGAGCTCGGTGCCTTGCGTGTTGCGGTTACGCTCCGCTGCCGAAAGTGGCGCGGGTTGGCCGGGCTTCTTGAGATCGATCGCGCGATCCCGCGTCGCGATCCGGCTGGTCACCTCGACGACCGGGCTTGGCTCGCCGTCCGCCCATTCGACATGGAGCATCTCGGCGCCGTATTTCGGCTCGCGCACCAGGGCGGCGCGGCCGTTGCTCGTCCACGTGCTGCCGAGCGACTTGAACCAATCCGGTTCGTTGACCGCGGGCACCGGGATCCAAGCCTGGCTCTTGCCGTCCGCCTTGCCGATTTCAAGTCGCGTCAGGACCTGAAAGTTGCGCCACGCTCCGGGATGCGGCGCGAAGTCGACCTCTGCGCGCGCCGTGTTCGGCAGCGCTGCGGCGGCCGATACTGCAAGTCCCGCCTTGAGAAGCTCACGTCGGTCGATGGACATTGCCTCCTCCTTCTCGCGTCACAACGGCGCAAGGGCCGAAGCGGCCTCGCCGGTCGCGGTTTTTCGATGCGATGAGTTTGGCTGGCGCCTCGTCGCGCGAGGCCGGCGGCAGCGATGTTCGCAAATGTGCGCCCGCTCGCGACACTGCGACGCTCGGTCGCTGTCGCCAAGTCACTGCCTGATGCCGATCGCCCCGAACCTCGGGAGCCGTTGGCGCGAACACAAGACGAATCTGCCCCTCAGTTTAGCTCGGCGTCAATCTAAATCGGCATTTCTCTGCAAGACCGCTGCGCCTTTTAAACCGTCGTGGAAATCGCGGGCGCGTGATGTTGCAATGCACAAGGAGGAAGAAATAACCCCGTGCTGTCCGACAACATTCGATTCAATTGAACGCCCCGTTGTTCCGCTACGGCAATTGACGGTGGTCAAATTGACTTTGGTCCAATTCCAAAATAGCGTCGGCTATTACGGAATTCCAATGATCGGGCAAGCTGATGAGCATGCCCGGCGAGCGTTGCGCGGGCGGGGCGAACATGCTCAAGAGGACCATCCCATGAACATAGAATTGTCGCGGCGCCAATTCATGCATGGTGCTGGTGCGAGTGTTGCCGGCACGACCCTCGGTGCGCTCGGCTTCGGCGATCTCGAATCTGCTTACGCAGATTTCATTCGTCCGTGGAAGCTCGCGAACCTGAACGAGACCCGCAACACCTGCCCCTATTGCGCAGTTGCCTGCGGCGTCATCATGTACTCGAAGGGCGACCTGAAGAAGGGCGAGAAAGCCGAGATCACCCATATCGAAGGCGACCCGGATCATCCGACAAATCGCGGCACACTGTGCCCGAAGGGCGCCGCACTGCTGGATTTCGTTCATTCGAAGACGCGCACGCTCTATCCGCAGATCCGCAAGCCAGGCTCGGACAAATTCGAACGCGTGTCCTGGGACGTGGCGCTCGATCGCATCGCGCGGCTGATGAAGGACGACCGCGACAAGAATTTCATCGTCAGGAACAACGACGGCGTCACGGTCAACCGGTGGCTGAGTACCGGCTTCCTTGCGGCGTCGGCGTCAACCAATGAAACGGCGTGGGCGACCTACAAGGTGGTGCGCAGCGCCGGGATGTTGGCCTTCGATAATCAAGCACGCGTTTGACACGGCCCCACGGTGGCCAGTTTGGCCCCAACATTCGGCCGCGGCGCGATGACGAATTTGTGGACCGACATCAAGAACACCGATGTCGTCGTCATCATGGGTGGGAACGCAGCGGAAGCGCACCCGTGCGGCTTCAAATGGGTCACCGAGGCGAAAGCCAACCGCGGCACCAGGCTGATCGTCGTCGATCCGCGATTTACCCGTTCGGCGGCGGTCGCCGACGTCTATGCGCCGATTCGTCAGGGCACCGATATCGCGTTTCTGCTCGGCGTGATGAAGTACTGCATCGAGAACGACAAGGTGCATTGGGACTATGTCAAGGCATTCACCAATGCGCCCTACGTCGTGAAAGATGGATTCGACTTTCACGATGGCCTGTTCACCGGCTATGACGAGGCCAAGCGCGATTACAACAAGTCCACCTGGGAATACGCGCTCGGGCCGGACGGCTACGTGGTTTCCGACGAGACACTGGAGAACCCGCGCTGCGTTTGGGCTCTTTTGAAGAAGCACGTCTCGGTCTTCACGCCTGAGATGGTCGAGCGCATTTGCGGCACGCCGAAGGACAAGTTCCTGAAGGTGGCGCAGATGATCTCGGAGACGTCGTCGCCGACCAAGACGATGACCTCCATGTACGCGCTCGGCTGGACCCAACATTCGAAGGGCTCGCAGAACATCCGCGCCATGGCCATGCTGCAGCTCATCCTCGGCAATATCGGCATGCGCGGCGGCGGCATGAATGCGCTGCGCGGCCACTCCAACATCCAGGGATTGACCGACATCGGTCTGATGTCGAACCTGCTCCCCGGCTATCTGACAATTCCGACGGACAAGGAAGCGACCCTCGATGCCTACATGTCGACCCGCGGCTTCAAGCCGTTGCGGCCGAACCAGACGAGCTATTGGCAGAACTACAAGAAGTTCTTCGTCAGCTTCCAGAAGGCGATGTGGGGGTCGGCGGCGACGCCCGAGAACGATTTCGCCTATGACTGGCTGCCCAAGCTCGACGTGTCAGGCTACGACGTGCTGCGAGTGTTCGAGTTGATGCACGACGGCAAGATGAACGGCTACTTCTGCCAGGGCTTCAATCCCCTGCTGTCGTTCCCGAACCGGAAGAAGATCACCGACGGGCTCTCCAAGCTCAAGTTCCTTGTCGTCATGGATCCGCTGCAGACGGAGACGGCACGCTTCTGGGAGAACCACGGCGAGTACAACGATGTCGACCCCGCGAAGATCCAGACGGAAGTCGTTCAGCTTCCAACCACTTGCTTCGCCGAGGACACGGGCTCGCTCACCAATTCCGGCCGCTGGCTGCAGTGGCACTGGGCCGGGGGCACGCCTCCCGGCGAGGCCAAGGCCGATACCTGGATTGTGGCGCAGCTCTACCTGCGCCTGAAGGCGCTCTATCAGAAGGAGGGCGGCCCGGTTCCCGAGCCGATCGTCAATCTGGACTGGCGCTACGCGGATCCGGGCGATCCCACCCCCGACGAGCTGGCCAAGGAACTCAACGGGTACGCGACGGAGGACATCGCCGATCCGAACGATCCGAGTAAGGTCGTGCTCGCCAAAGGTAAGCAGGTCGTCAGCTTCGCCGCCCTGCGCGACGACGGCAAGACGGCGTCCGGCTGCTGGATCTACTCCGGCTGCTACAACGAGGCGGGCAACAACATGGCCCGCCGCGACACCAACGATCCGGATTCCACCGGCCTCTACCCAAAGTGGGCGTGGTCCTGGCCGCTCAACCGCCGCATCCTCTACAATCGCGCCTCGGCCGACATGAACGGCAACCCGTGGGATCCCAGCCGCAAGCTGCTGTGGTGGGACGGCAGCAAATGGACGGGATACGACGTCCCCGACATTGCGCCTAATTCCAAGCCTGACGTTGTCGGCCCCTTCATCATGAATCCCGAAGGCACCGCGCGTCTGTTCACCCGCGGCATGATGCGCGACGGGCCGTTCCCGGCGCACTACGAGCCGTTCGAATCTCCGGTGGTCAATGTCGTGGCGCCGAAGATTCGCGGCAATCCGGCGGCGCGCGTGTTCAAGGACGACTTGGAGCAGTTCGGCAACGCCGAGGAATTCCCCTATGCGGCGACTTCCTATCGGCTCACCGAACACTTCCACTTCTGGACCAAGCACAACGAGGTGAACGCCTCGCTGCAGCCGGAGTTCTTCGTCGAGATTTCCGAACAACTGGCGAAGGAGAAGGGCGTCAAGGACGGCGGCTGGGTCCGAGTCTGGTCGAAGCGCGGATCGATCAGGGCGAAAGCCATGGTCACCAAGCGCATCACGCCGCTGCAGTGCAACGGCAAGACGGTGCACGTCGTCGGCATTCCGCTGCATTGGGGCTTCACGGGCGCGGCGAAGAAAGGGTTCGGGCCGAATTCGCTGACGCCCTATGTCGGCGACGCCGACATTGAGACGCCCGAGTACAAGGCCTTCCTGGTCAATATCGAGCCCATCGCCGGGCCGGTGGCATAAGGGAGGGGATCATGGCGAATTTCGAATTCGTTCTGCCCCCGCCGCCGACCAAGGACGTCACGGCGCTCTACGGCGAACAGGACTTGGTCCGGCGCTCCGCCTCGAGCGTGCCGGCACCGGCCAGGAAACTCACCGAGGTGGCCAAGCTCATCGACGTGTCGAAGTGCATCGGCTGCAAGGCCTGCCAGGCGGCCTGCCTGGAATGGAACGATGAGCGCATTCCGGTCGGCGAGAACGTCGGCTCCTATACCATTCCGTCGGATCTGACGCCGAACATGTTCACGGTGATGCGCTTCACCGAATGGGTGAATCCGGAAACGCAAAACCTGGAATGGCTGATCCGCAAGGACGGCTGCATGCATTGCGAAGACCCGGGCTGCCTCAAGGCCTGCCCGGCGCCCAGCGCCATCGTGCAGTACTCCAACGGCATCGTCGACTTCGACCACGACAAGTGCATCGGCTGCGGCTACTGCGTCAAAGGATGCCCGTTCAATATCCCGCGCATCTCCCAGGTCGATCACAAGGCCTACAAGTGCACGCTGTGCTCCGATCGCGTGGCGGTCGGCCAAGGCCCGGCCTGCGCCAAGGCCTGCCCGACGCATGCGATCGTGTTCGGCACCAAGGAGGAGATGAAACAACACGCCGAGGGGCGCATCAAGGATCTGAAATCGCGCGGCTTCGCCAATGCCGGTCTCTACGATCCTCCCGGGGTCAAGGGCACGCATGTGATGTACGTGTTGCATCACGCCGATCAGCCGGAGCTCTATGCCGGGCTGGCGAAGGACCCGCGGATCAGCCCGCTGGTTGAACTCTGGAAAGGAGCCGGCAAGTACGCCGGGCTGGCGGCGATCGCCGCCTTTGCCGCGGTCGGCTTCGTCCATCACCTCGTCACCGGCGCCAATCGGGTTTCACGCGAGGACGAAGAAAAGGCCAAACAGCTCGCGGAGGGCCAATCGTCATGAGCGCCTACGACGTGGAACCTGGCGACATGGTGCATCCGGGCGATCCGGTGATCGTCGATCGCTATACGGCCGGCGCCCGCATCAACCACTGGATCACGGCGACGAGCCTCGTGCTGCTTGGGCTGTCCGGGTTGGCGCTATTCGCTCCGAGCCTGTTCTTTCTGACCGCGCTGTTTGCCGGCGGCCAGACGACGCGCTTCATCCACCCGTGGATCGGTGTCGTTCTGTTCTTCAGCTTCGGCGGATTATTTCTGCGTTTCTGGAAGGCGAATCTCTGGAAAGCGGAGGACGGCACCTGGCTGGCGCGCCTGCGCGATCTCCTCACCGGGCACGAGGAACGGTTGCCCGACGTCGGCAAGTATAATGCCGGCCAGAAGATTGTCTTTTGGGCGATGTCGATCCTGATCGTGGTGCTGATCGTCAGCGGCCTGGTGAGCTGGGACGAATATTTCTCGCAGTACACGACGCTCGAGCAGAAGCGGGTCGCCATCCTCGTCCACGATGTCGCGGCGATCGCCATCATCTGCGTGTGGATCGTCCACGTTTACGCGGCGATCTGGTTCCGCGGCTCGTTGCCGGCAATGGTCCGCGGCCGGGTCACCGGCGGCTGGGCCTGGAAGCATCATCGCAAGTGGCTGCGGGAGTTGGTCACCGGCAAGAATTGACAGTTATCGGGAGCAGCGCCCGGATATAGCTTGGTACCGCTCTGCAATATCCACGTGACCCGGAGGGTTCGTGAACAATGAGTAGCGCGGGCGCGCCTCGGCACGATCCAGTCCAGATCGGGAAAATCGCCGAGCCGCCGTTCGTCCGTCTTCCCGATCCAAAGACGCTGTTCGCCGCGCGTGGCAACCGCTTTCGGGCGCTGTCCGAAGGCCACGCCCTTGCGCCCTATCTGCGCTTCCTCGCTTCGCTCAGCGACATCCAGCACGACCTGCAGGACGGGCTCGCCGCGCCCGACATGCCGGCTCCCGACGCGTGCGAACGGGCGCGCGAATTCGGCATGCCGCCACTCGATCGCAGTCGTTTCACGGCCGACGCCGCGTTCGATGCGACGCTTGATCGGCTGCTGTCGCTGACCCGCGACATCGACATGCCGGAGCCGGCGCACGCGGCGCTAACGCGCACCGTAGGCGCCGAGCGGCTGACGCACGACGCCATGGTGCGCGCCGTCCTGGCCGATTCCATTCCGGTGGAAGCGCTCGCCGACCACCTGTTCATCGCCGCGGCGCTGCAGATTCACTTCGCCAGACAAGCGGCGCGGCTCGAGGCCGAGCGCCTGGTCGCCGTCGGCGACGGCGTCTGCCCGGCCTGCGGCGCGCCGCCGGTGGCATCGCTGGTGGTCGGCTGGCCGGGCGCGGAAAACTCGCGGTTCTGCGCCTGCTCGCTGTGCAGCACGCTGTGGAACTATGTGCGTGTCAAATGCACGCTGTGCGGCTCGACCAAGGGGATCAGCTACCGCCAGGTGGAAGGGAGCGACGGCCACGTTCGCGCGGAGACCTGCGACACCTGCCGCGACTATGTGAAAATCCTGCAGCAGCAGCAGCATCCTGCGCTCGATCCGGTCGCCGACGATGTCGGCAGTCTCGCGCTCGATCTGCTGGTGCGCGAGCTCGGCTATCGGCGCGGCGCGGTCAATCCGTTCCTGCTCGGTTATTGAAGGGCATCGCCATGACAGCCGAGCCCGATCTCCAGTTGCGCGCCTTGCCGGCGGTGGACGATGTCCTCAAGGAGGATGCGGCGACGCTTGCCATTGCCCGGTTTGGGCGGCCGGCCGTCGTCAAGGCGGTGCGTCAGGCGCTCGATGCGGCGCGCGACGCCTTGCGCGCCGGCAAACCGCAGTCGAGCCGGCCTGACGCGATCGCGAGCACGGCGCTCGCCGCGCTGGCGGCGGAGGCGCGGTCGAACTTGCGTCCCGTCTTCAATCTCACCGGGACGGTGCTGCACACCAATCTCGGCCGCGCGCTCCTCGCCGAAGCGGCGGTCGAAGCCGCCGTCGCCGCCATGCGCTCCGCCGTCACCCTGGAATTCGACCTCGCGACCGGCAAGCGCGGCGAGCGCGACGATCATCTGCGCGGCCTGCTCTGCGAGTTTTCCGGCGCGGAGGACGCAACCGTCGTCAACAACAACGCCGCCGCCGTGCTTCTTACATTGAACACCCTCGCGAAGGGTCGCGAAGCCGTGGTGTCGCGCGGCGAGTTGATCGAGATCGGCGGCGCCTTCCGCATGCCCGACATCATGGCGCGCGCCGGCGCGCGGCTAAGAGAGATCGGCACCACCAATCGTACCCATTATAAGGATTATGCGGAGGCGATCGGGCCCACGACCGGGCTCGTGCTCAAGGTCCACACCTCGAACTATCGCATCGCCGGTTTCACCAGGGAGGTCGGCGCGCGCGAGCTTGCCGCGCTGACGCGCGAGCGCGGCGTTCCCTTGGTCAACGATCTGGGCTCCGGCACGCTCGTCGACTTGGATCGATGGGGACTGGCGCATGAGCCGACGGTCGCCGAGACGATCGCCGACGGTGCCCACATCGTCACCTTTTCCGGCGACAAGCTTTTGGGCGGACCGCAGGCCGGTTTCATTGTTGGCCGCAAGGATTTGATCGCGAAGATCAACCGCAATCCCATGAAACGGGCGTTGCGGGTCGACAAGATCAGGCTTGCGGCCTTGGCGGCGACATTGCGCCTCTACCGCAATCCGGACGCGCTCGCCGAGGAGTTGCCGACGATCCGGCTCCTGGCCCGTCCGCGGCCGGCGATCAAAGCCATGGCGCACCGGCTGCTGCCGATCGTCGCGGCAAAGCTCGGGGCTAAATTCAATGTCGAGGTCGTTGCTTGCGCGAGCCAGATAGGCTCCGGCGCGCTGCCGCTTGAGACCATGCCGAGCGCCGGCCTGGCGATCCGGCCGCATACCGCGCGTGGCGCCGGTCGCGCGCTCGACCGACTTGCTGCTGCGTTTCGCCACCTCCCCGTTCCGGTTATCGGCCGCATCGAGGGTGGCGCGCAGATCCTGGATCTGCGCTGTCTCGAGGACGAGGCCGCGTTTACCGTGAATTTTGCCGCGCTTGATCTCGGAGATGATCATGGGGTTACTTGATCGTCTGGCGCTGCGCGGCGGCCGCACCGCAGGCGAGCAAAACGTCGCCGCCCGCATGGCGGAGGCTTATGACGCAGCCGCACGCGGCGATTATCCGGCGGCGCTCGCCATCTGGGGACCGCTGGCCCGGGCCGGCGTGGCGCGGGCGCAAAACAATGTCGGCGCCTGCTTCGCCGAAGGCCTCGGTGTCGAGCGCGATCAGGGACTGGCGCTGCGCTGGCTGACTTTGGCGGCCGACGCGGGCGACCCGGTCGGTCGGCGAAACTTGGCCGCGCTCTATTTCAAGGGCGAGGCTGTCGAACAGGACCACGCGCGCGCCGCCGATCTCTACCGTGCGGCGGCCGAGGCCGGCGACGCGCCGGCGCAGGACATGCTGAGCTGGATGCTACTCGAAGGCGACAGCATTCCGCTCGATGCCGTCGAGGCGCGCCGCTGGGCTCTCGCCGCGGCTGAGCAAGGCGTCGCGGCGGCGATGACGCGCCTCGGCATGATTTATCACAACGCGCTCGCCGTCGATCGCGATCCGGCGGCGGCGGCGGCATGGTGGGCCAAAGCGGCGGCGCGCGGCGATGCCGATGGCCAGGCGATGCTCGGCGCGGCGCGCGTGCTCGGCGCCGGTGTTGCGCGCGACGGCGTTGCGGCGCTGGCCTGGCTGCTGCGGGCCCGCGCCGGCGGCAGCGCGCTCGCCGAGCCGTTCCTCAAGACCGTACGCGACGCCTTGTCGGCAGACGACATCGCCGAGGCGGAACGCCGCGCCGCGGCGACGCTGCCGGAGCCGATGCCATGATCGTCGGCACCGCAGGCCATATCGATCATGGCAAGACCGCGCTGGTGCACGCGCTCACCGGGATCGACACCGATCGCCTCAAGGAAGAAAAGGCGCGTGGCATCACCATCGACCTCGGCTTCGCCTATCTGCCGGCGCCGGATGGCAAGGTGCTCGGGTTCGTCGACGTGCCCGGCCACGAAAAATTCGTCCACAACATGCTGGCCGGTGCCGGCGGCATCGATTTCGTCTTGCTGGTCGTAGCGGCCGACGACGGCGTCATGCCGCAGACGCGCGAGCATCTTGCCATCGTCGATCTGCTCGGCGTCGGTCGCGGCATTGTGGCGCTGAGTAAGGTGGATCTGGTCTCGCTCGAGCGGCGCGAAGCGATCGCCGCCGAGATTGCACGGACGCTCGCCGACACCGGCCTCGCCGGAGCCGATGTCGTGCCGGTTTCGATCGTCAGCGGCGAAGGCATCGATTCGCTCCGCGCCCGGCTGTTTGCAGAGGCGCAAGCGGTCGCGGGCAGTGCCCCCCAAGGGCGCTTCCGCCTCGCCGTCGACCGCTCATTCACGCTGACCGGCGTCGGCACCGTCGTCACCGGCACCGTATTGTCCGGAACGGTCGCCGTCGGCGATCACGTCACGATCAGCCCGTCGGGCCTGGCTGCGCGCATTCGCTCCATCCACGCGCAAAATCGCCCGACCGACCGCGGACAGGCCGGCGAGCGGTGCGCGCTTAATCTCGCCGGTGACGGCATCACCAAGGACGCCATCCATCGCGGCGACGTGGTGCTCGATCCCGAACTGCACGCCCCGACCGAGCGCATCGATGCGGCGCTGCGCGTGCTCCCCTCCGGGCAAAAGCCGATCACGCAGTGGATGCCGGCGCGACTGCATCATGCGGCCGCGGAAGCCGGCGCTCGGATCGTTCTGCGCGGCGACCGGCCGATTGCACCGGGCGAAAACGCGCGGGTCCAGGTGGTGCTCGATCGCCCGATCGCCGCTGCAGTCGGCGATCGCTTTGTGCTGCGCGACACGTCGGGCCAGCGCACCATCGGCGGCGGGCGGTTTCTCGACTTGCGCGCGCCCACGCGCAAGCGCCGCACGCCGGAGCGCATGGCGCAGCTCGATGCCCATGCGATCGAGGATCCCGGGCACGCGCTGGTCGCGCTATTCGAATGCGCCGCGGGCTATGTCGACCTGACAGCCTTTGCCCGCGACCGCGCGCTCAGCGCCGACGAAGTCGAGCGTCTTGCCGAACAACTCGGGTTGATCCGCATTCCGGTGCAACACACGTTCGTCGCGCTGTCGCCGGCGCGCTGGATGCAGCTCAAGCGCGGCGTCCTCGACAAGCTCACGGCCTTCCACGCCGCCAATCCGGATCTGCCCGGCATGGGACTGGAGCGGCTGCGGCTTTTGATCGAGCCACGGCTGCCGGCGCCGGCCTTCGCTGCAGCGTTGCAAAGTCTGGCGCGGGTCAAGCAGGTGGCGCTCGACGGCGCCTGGGTTCGGCTGCCCGGCCACGAAGTGCGGCTGACCGCCGCCGAGGAAGCGCTGTGGCGGCACATCAGACCGCTGATTGCCGACAAGGAGCGCTTTCGCCCGCCGCGCGTCCGCGACATCGCCGGCATGATCGGCAGAGATGAAGCCGACATTCGGCGGCTCCTCAAGCTGCTCGGCCGCCTCGGCAAGGTCGACGAGGTTGCCCACGATCATTTCTTCCTTCGCGGCACCGTGGCGGAGATGGTGGAAACTGCCGCCGATCTGGCGGCAAAGGCGGCGACCGGGCAATTCACCGCCGCCGAATTCCGCGACCGGCTCGACAACGGCCGCAAGGTCGCCATCCAGATTCTCGAATTCTTGGACCGTCACGGCGTCACGCTGCGGCGCGGCGATCTGCGCCGCATCAACAAGCACCGGCTCGACCTGTTCCGCCGCCCGGCGGATCAGCAGCCGCCAACGCCGAACAGTGGAAGGGAATCGTCCCCGGTGGGGCGTCCGGACTTCAAATCCGGGAGAGGCCGCGAGCCGGTCTTTGGTGGGTTCGACTCCCACTCTCTTCCGCCAACCTCGCGGCGCGTCAAATGACCGCGACGTCGTTTCTCGAAGACCTTCAGGCCGCCGCGCGCGCGGCGGAAACGGCCGAGGCTGCATTTCGCCGCGAGGTGGCGACACGCATTGCGGATCTCGAGCAGCAGCGCGCGTTCGCGTTCCGGCGCCTCAATCTGATGCAGGCCATCGCCGAGGCGGTCGGTCCGGCCGAAGACGAGCCGACCGCGATGGCCTACGCGCTGGCCGCGCTGCGCGCGCGACTTAATTGGGAAAGCGACAGCGAGGCTCGCGCCGCGGTGCTGGCGCGCTTTGCGCCGGTCGCGCAAGCCGTCTTTGCCAGCCTGAAGCCGGATGACAACAGCGCAGCCGATGTGCCGGCGGCGCTGACGCAGTTCGAGACGTGGTATGCGCATACGCATACGGCACCGTTCTGGACGCTGTTCGAGCATTACATTCCGGAGACCCCGCGCGTCGATTTCTGAGCGCGTCGCCGTTTCGCGCCGGCTGTGGACGGCTCCGGGCCGGCAAGGGATTTCTTCACAAGTGCAGCATTGGTCGGCCGGTGCGGCGTTGAAACCTGGTGACAAGGCATTCGCGGTCGGCTAGAGAATCACCAGTTCATATAGAGGAGTCGACGTTCTTAAATCTCGCATTGCTGCGGGAGAGATCGGCTGTTGGCCGGCGCCGAAGGAGCAACCGCCCCGGAAACTCTCAGGCAGAAGAACCGCGCAATCGCACCATAAGACTCTGGAAAGAGACGCACGCCTGCGTCCGCCGACGGGATAACATTCTCAGGCAAAGATACAGAGGGGGCACCAGATCAATCAGCGCATAGCTGGTGTGGTGCCCGATGTCCAAATTCGATTTTGTCGATCAGATGCGTCGCTTGCCGATAGGTCTTTGGCCGATCGGTTGGCGCCGCGCGTTCGATTTCGATCCAGCCGGGCCGGGCGCCCGTAGGCGGGCGGTGCGATGATGGCGCAGCCCGCTCCGACGGCACCGGCGCTCAAGCAGACGCCGCTCCATGCGTTGCACCTGGAGATGGGCGCCAGCATGGCGCCGTTCGCCGGCTACGACATGCCCATCCATTACCGGCTGGGCGTGCTCAAGGAGCATCTGCACACCCGCCGCGCCGCCGGTCTGTTCGATGTCTCGCATATGGGGCAGATCGCATTGCGCCCGCGTTCCGGCAGGATGGCCGACGCCGCCCAGGCCCTCGAACGTGTCGTGCCGGCCGACGTCTTAAGCCTTGCGCCGGGACGACAGCGCTACGCGTTTTTCACCAACAGCCGCGGCGGCATCATCGATGATCTGATGATCGGTCAATGCGGCGAGTATCTGGCGCTCATCGTCAATGCCAGCCGCAAGGACATCGATGAACGGCATCTGCGCAGCGCCCTGTCGGATGCCTTCACGATCGACGTGCTGGAAGACCACGCCTTGCTGGCGTTGCAAGGCCCGGCCGCTGCAGCGGCACTGGTCCGGCTCTCACCGTCGTCCGCGTCGATGCGGTTCATGGACATTCGGCCGGCCCCGATCGCCGGCGTGAGCTGCCTCGTCAGCCGGTCCGGTTATACCGGCGAAGACGGTTTCGAGATCAGCATTCCCGTGCGCGACGCGGAGAAAGTCGCGCGCGCGCTGCTCGCGGATCAAGCGGTGACCCTCGTCGGTCTCGGCGCGCGCGACAGCCTGCGGACCGAGGCCGGACTCTGCCTTTACGGTTGCGATATCGACGAGAGCACGACGCCGGTCGAAGCGGCGCTGGACTGGGCGATACCGAAAGTCCGCCGCGAGGGCGGTGCGCGCGCCGGCCATTTTCCCGGCGCGGATGGGGTCCTGGAGCAGCTTGAGCGCGGCGCGCCGCGCTGCCGCGTCGGGCTGAAGCCGCGCGGGCGCGCGCCGGTGCGCGCCGGCGTGTTGCTGTACGCCGATGCCTCCGCGTCTCATTCGGTCGGCACGGTCACGTCCGGCACCTTCGGTCCCTCGGCGGAGGGCCCGGTCGCCATGGGTTACGTACCGCGCGCGTTGTCTACCCCGACCACACTGTTGTTTGCAGACGTGCGCGGTAACCGGCTGCCGGTCGAGGTGACGGAACTGCCGTTCGTCCCGCATCGCTATAAGCGCACCTAACTCGGAGCAATTCTGCAATGCTGAAATTCACGTCGGAGCATGAATGGGTTCGCATTGAGGGCGACGCGGCCACCGTCGGCATCACGCAGCACGCCCAGGAGCAGCTCGGCGATCTGGTGTTTGTCGAGTTGCCGGAAGTCGGCAAGCGCTTTGAAAAGGGCGCGCCGTCGGCCGTGGTCGAGTCGGTCAAGGCGGCCTCCGAGGTCTATGCGCCGATCGGCGGCGAAGTCGTACAGGCCAACCCGACGATCGTCGCCGACCCGTCGCTGGTCAATTCCGATCCCATGGGCGCCGGCTGGTTCTACAAATTGAAGCTGACCGATCCCGCCGAAGTCGACGCGCTCATGGATGAAGCGGCCTACAAGGAGTTGCTCGGATGAACCGCGTGCCGACCGATTTCAACGCAAAATATCAAGCCGCGGCGACGGCCGTCGAACCGTCGTTCGATCCGTTCCAGTTCCGGCACCGGCATCTGGGTCCGTCGTCCGACGACGTTCGGCGCATGTTGCGGGTCGTCGGAGCGCCGACGCTCGACGCCCTGATCGGCGAGGCGATCCCCGGCGATATCCGCCAAGCGCGGCCGCTAGATCTCGGTCCGTCGCTGTCGGAGCCGGAACTGTTGGCGAAGCTGCGCGAGGTGGCATCCCGCAACCGCCCGATGACGTCGCTGATCGGCCAAGGTTACTACGGCACGCATCTGCCCGCCGTCATCCAACGCAACGTGCTGGAAAACCCGGCCTGGTACACGGCCTATACGCCGTATCAGCCGGAGATCAGCCAGGGGCGGCTCGAAGCACTTCTCAATTTTCAAACCATGATCGTCGACCTGACGGGGCTCGAGATCGCCAATGCCTCGCTGCTCGACGAAGCGACTGCTGCCGCCGAGGCCATGGCCATGGCGCGGCGGGTGACGCAATCGCGCGCCAACAGCTTCTTCGTCGATCGCGACTGCCATCCGCAGACGATTGCTGTGGTCAAGACCCGGGCCGAGCCGCTGGGCTTCACGGTCATCGTTGGCGATCCCGCCGATCTCGATCCCAGTGCGGTATTCGGCGCCTTGTTTCAATATCCCGGTTCGTCCGGCAGCATCGTCGACCACCGCGAACGGATCGAACGCCTGCATGCTGATGACGCTGTCGCCATCATGGCGGCCGATCCATTGGCGCTTGCCTTGCTGCTGCCGCCGGGAGAGCTCGGCGCCGACATTGCGCTCGGCTCGACGCAGCGGTTCGGCGTGCCGATGGGATACGGCGGCCCGCACGCGGCGTATATCGCGACCAAAGCGGCCTATCAGCGGGGGCTGCCCGGCCGTTTGGTCGGCGTCAGCATCGACAGCCGCGGCCGCAGCGCCTACCGCCTGGCGCTGCAAACACGCGAGCAGCATATCCGGCGCGAAAAGGCCACCTCCAATATCTGTACGGCGCAGGTGCTGCTGGCAGTGATGGCGTCGATGTACGGCGTCTATCATGGGGCCGGCGGCCTGCGGCAGATCGCCTTGCGCGTCGCGCACACCGCCGCGACGCTGGCGCGCCGCCTGCAAGACCGCGGCTGGAACGTGTTGACAATGCATTACTTCGATACGATCACGATCGATGTCGGCGATCGGCAGGACGCGATCATCGAGCGCGCGCGACAGCGGGGAATCAATCTGCGGCAACTCAGCGCCGGCGATCAATCGCCGTGCAGAATCGGCATCAGTGTCGATGAAACCACGACGCCGGATATCGTCGAGAACGTCTGGGCCGCCTTCGGCGCCAAGCCTGGCGGCCATAGCAACGAAGCCGCTTCCTTCGCGGCCGTCTCATGCCATACCGCGAATGCCATTCCGCCGGCGCTGCGCCGCACCACGGAGTTCATGACTCATCCCGTTTTCGTCGAACACCGCACGGAAACGGAGATGCTGCGCTATCTGCGCCGGTTGGCGGACCGCGATCTCGCGCTCGACCGCACCATGATTCCGCTCGGCTCCTGCACCATGAAGCTCAACGCCACCGCGGAGATGATGCCGCTGACCTGGGCCGGCTTTGCCGACGTGCATCCGTTTGCGCCGCGCGACCAGGTGCAAGGTTATGCGGAGTTGATCGCCGATCTGGAGGCGAAGCTGATCGCGATTTCGGGCTATGACGCCGTTTCGCTGCAGCCCAATTCCGGAGCGCAAGGCGAATATGCCGGGCTGCTCGCGATCCGCGCCTACCATCGGCAGCGCGGCGACGCTCAGCGCACGATCTGTCTCATTCCGACCTCGGCGCACGGCACCAATCCGGCGTCGGCGCATATGGCCGGCATGGAGGTCGTTGCGGTGGCCTGCGATGCCGACGGCAACGTGGACCTAACCGATCTGCGCGCCAAGGCGGAAAAGCACGCACCGCGGCTCGCCGCGATCATGATCACCTATCCCTCGACGCACGGCGTGTTCGAGGCCGCGATCCGCTCTATTTGCGACATTGTTCACGCCCACGGCGGACAGGTCTATCTGGACGGCGCCAACCTCAATGCCCAGGTCGGGCTGGCGCGCCCCGGCGATTACGGCGCCGATGTCAGCCATTTCAATCTGCACAAGACGTTCTGCATCCCGCACGGCGGCGGCGGTCCCGGCATGGGTCCGATCGGCGTCAAGGCGCATCTGGCGCCGTACCTGCCCTCGCATCCGCATCTCTCCGGCGAGCCGTCGCCGGTCGGGCCGGTGTCGGCGGCCCCCTATGGCTCCGCGTCGATCCTGACGATTGCCTGGGCCTATATGCTGTTGATGGGCGGCGAAGGCCTCACCGCGGCGACCAAGCTCGCGATCCTCAATGCCAACTACATCGCCCGCCGGCTGGAGGGCCACTATCCGCTGTTGTTCCGCGGCCGCAACAATCGCGTCGCCCATGAATGCATCATCGACGTGCGGCCGTTCAAGGACACGGCCGGCGTCTCGGTCGACGATATTGCCAAGCGGCTGATCGACTACGGTTTCCATGCGCCGACCATGAGCTTCCCGGTCCCCGGCACGTTGATGGTCGAACCGACGGAATCGGAATCGAAAGCGGAGCTCGACCGATTTTGCGACGCCATGATTGCAATCCGCGCGGAAATCCGCGACATCGAAGCCGGCCGCATGCCGAAGAATGACAATCCGCTGAAGAATGCGCCGCATACCGCGCTCGATCTTGCCGACGACAATTGGACGCATCCTTATCCGCGTACGCTCGGCGCTTTTCCGGCGGGCGCAAGCGGCGACAAGTATTGGTGCCCGGTCAATCGCATCGACAACGTTTATGGCGACCGAAACCCGGTCTGCACGTGCCCGCCGATGGAGAGTTACAGCGAAGCCGCCCAGTGATCAGCGGGCTCGGCTCGATGGACCCATCACGCCGATGAGAAATTCCGTGAATCTAGAGCGCGTCCAGGAAAAGTGGAAACCGGTTTTCCGTCCGGACGCGCGATAAAACAAGAACTTAGAGCGGGATGACGATTCGAAGATAAGTCATCCCGCTCTAAGACGTTGTGGTGGTGGATGTAGTCGGGATCGAAAGCGCTTTCGCTATCTCGCGCAGTTTGAATTTCTGCACCTTTCCACTCGGTGTCAGCGGCAGCTCATTCAGCAACTCGAGACGCTCCGGCACGTATTGGCGTGCGACCTTTTGCTCCGTCATGAAGCGCGCCATGTCATCAAAACTGAAGCGTTGGCCTGATTTCGGTACGACGAAGGCACAAGCGCGCTCGCCGAGCCGAGCGTCCGGCATTCCGACAATGGCAACGGACTGCACGGCGGGATGCCGGAACAGCAAGCCTTCGACCTCGATCACCGGGATGTTCTCACCGCCGCGAATGATGATGTCCTTGGCGCGGCCGGTAATTCGGATGTAGCCGTCGGCATCCGCGCGGGCGAGATCCCCGGTATCGAACCAGCCCTCGGCGTCGTGATTGTAGAGTTGCGGCCGCCGCAGACATCCAACGAAGTTGGAGCAGCCGCGCACCTTGAGAAGCCCTTCTTCTCCGGGCGGAAGCCGGCGGCCATCGGCGGCAACCACCTTCACTTCCATGCCAGGCAGGGCACGGCCGTCGGTGAAGAACGCCTTTTCGTTCGGATCGCCGGGCTGCGTCGTCGTAACGGCGCCGTTTTCCGTCATTCCCCAGGCCGAAATGACGGTCGCGTCGAGTGTCTTTGTCGCACGCTCGACCAGAACGCGGGGAATTGGGGCTCCGGCGGCAACGAAGAACCGCAGGCTTGCCACCTTGCCGCCGCCCTGCGCAACCGCATCGGTGAGGTCGGAAAGGAACGGCGTCGAGGCGAAAGTGAACGTTGCGCCTTCCTCGTCGATCAGCTCCGCCGCACGCTTGCCGTTCCAGATATCCTGCAGTACGACCGTTGTGCCCAAGATGACCGGCATCAGCAGACCGTAGAGGAAGCCGGACTGGTGAGCCATTGGCGACGACATCAGCACGATGTCGTTTGCCGTGAGATCGAGCCGCTCGCAAAACGGATAGATGTTCGAGAGAAGAGTGTTCGACGTATGCATAACGCCTTTCGGTTCTCCGGTCGTACCCGACGTATAGAGCAACTGGATGACGTCATCCGGAGCCCTGCGGCGCTCGGAGAACAGACGCTTGGCGTCGCGCTTGGTCTCCCACGGCGTCTCGAGCAAAATCCGCTCGAAGCTCTCCTCACCACTGCCTCCGATCACCAGCATCCGCTGCAAATGCGGCAACTCGGAACGGATACCGCGCACCATCGCCGGATAGTCGAAGCCGCGATACTCGCGCGGCACAATGAAGATCTTGCTCTCGGCGAAGCGGAGCATGAATTTGACCTCGCGCTCGCGAAAGATCGGCATCATCGGATTTATGACGGCGCCGATGCGCCAACAGGCGAACACAAGGGCCGTGAACTGCCACCAGTTGGGGAGCTGACAGGAAACGATATCGTCCTTTTCGATCCCCAGTTCGGCGAGGCCTGCGGCGATGCGGTCAACCAGCGCTCCGAACTCTCGATAGCTCAGGCGCCGGCCCTTCCCCTCCATCGAGTTGAAATCGACAATGGCTGTCTTGTCCGGCACCTGAGCTACACTGCGATCGAGGTGGTCGGTGAACAACTCGTCTCGCCAATAGCCGCGAGCGCGCATCTCCTTGCGGCGCGCTTCGATCATCATCGTGTCAAATTTCATGTTCCTTCCCTTTTGCGTGCGACATTCGTCGCTTGATCTTTACGGTGCCGACTCGCTTGGCTTTTGCCTAACGCGCGACCGCAGTCACCGCGCACTGCGGCGGTCTTATCCCAACTCTCGAGCCGCGTCATGAGCCATCGTGCGAAGCGGCGCCCCGCACCGCGGAACCACGGCTGCGCTAGAAGATTGCTAACAGCATACAAGTGTTTGGCGGCAACATACGCTTTCGCGCACTCCCCGACCCGGCAGCGTGCTTGACAGGCATCCCCGAAACGACAATCTTCCTCAAGCTACGAATGGACATTGGTTTAAAACATTATTCATGATCCTGACAAAAGAACAAGAACTTACGTGATCATCGAAAATCATGGCGACAATATCTTCGAAACCTGCCTGCGTGCGTTTCGCGGGCGCTATGCCCAACTGCCGCGGCCGACGTTTGGCATCTCTCCCATCGTGCTGTCCTAACCTGTAGGTCCAGCCATGTTCGCAGTGAACGTTTCCGATCAGGTCGCGACCATCGTCATGCAATCGCCACCCGTCAACGCCTTGAGCGAGAACTGGGTGGCCGATTTCCTGCGGATCATCGACAAGCTCGCAGCGCGGCACGACTGGAAGGTGCTGCATGTGCGTTCAGACCAGAAAGCATTCTGCGCCGGCGCCGATCTCAAGGAGATGCGCGCGCGCTTCGACGCGACCGACGGTCCGAACCGGACTTATGCCTATGTCGCCTCAATCCAGCGCCTATATTCGCGCATCGAGGGGCTACCGCAGGTGACGCTTGCCGAGATCGGCGGAGCGGCGCTGGGCGGCGGTTTCGAGCTCGCGCTGGCCTGCGATCTACGGATTGCGGCGGCCGCGGCGAAGGTTGGCCTGCCGGAGGTCAAGCTCGGACTGATTCCCGGAGCCGGCGGTACGCAGCGGTTGACGCGGCTCGTCGGCCGCGGTCTCGCCAACCGTATGATCCTCACGGCCGAGACCGTCGACGGCATGACGGCCGAACGTCTCGGCATCGTACAATGGTGCTGTCCGAAATCGGAGCTCGCGCCGCGTGCCGCAGACATTGCGCGGCGCATTGCGGCGCTGCCGCGCGCCGCCCTAGCAGCGGCCAAGCTCTGTGTCGCCTCGGCGGGCAAACCCGGGCGTGGCGGCTTCGGTGATGAGCTCGAAGCAACTTATCGTCTACAGACCGACCCGGAAACCCGACAACGCGTCGGGGCCTTTCTCGAGGGTGCTCGGTTCTGACGACCGAAAGCATAGGAGGCAAAGATGGAGTTTGCAGGCATGACAGTGCTGATCACCGGTGGCGCCTCGGGCATCGGTAAGGCGACGGTGATGCAGCTTGTGCGTGAGGGCGCCAGCGTCATCTGCACCGATATCGACCAGACGAAAGGCAAGGCTCTGGTCGAGGAGGGCAAGGCGTCCGGCGCCGCCATCGACTACGAACCGATCGACCTCACCGACGGCGACTCGGTGCGGCGCTGCGCGGCCGCGGTGCTCGCACGTCACCCGAAGGTCGACGTCCTGATCAACGGGGCGGGGTTCGGTGAATTCCATCTCTTCGTCGATACCCCGCCGGATTATCTTGACAAGGTGGTCCGGGGCAATCTGACGGGGGTGCTGCACCTCACGCAAGCCTTGCTGCCGCAGATGATCACCAACCGCCGGGGTAAGATCATCAATGTCTCGAGCGACGCCGGCCGGGTCGGCTCGACGGGCGAAACCGCCTACGCGGCGGCCAAGGGCGGCCTAATCGCGTTCACCAAGTCACTGGCGCGCGAAGTGGCTCGCTACAATATCAACGTCAATTGCGTCTGTCCGGGGCCGACCGACACGCCGCTGCTCAACACGCGCTCGGACAAGCTCAAGGAGGCCTTCGTCAAGGCGATCGCCTTCCGCCGTCTCGGCAAGCCGGAGGAGATCGCGGATGCCATCGTCTTCTTTGCTGGTCCGAAGTCCGACTACATTACCGGACAGGTGTTGAGCGTCAGCGGCGGGCTGACTTTCGCAGGCTAAAGCGAGGGCTTTTCTCGACTGGCGGCACCTGGACTGGGCGCGCCAGCCGATTGCTGACGACTCGAGTTCTTGGCTATTTCCCGCAACTGGAATTTTTGTATCTTGCCGCTCGCGGTCATCGGCATCTGCGGAAGAACTTCGAGATATTCAGACAAATATTGGCGGGCCAACTGGTACTTTTCGAGGTAAACCACCATCTCGGCAAAGTCGAGGCGCTCGCCCTCGCGTAGTACGACGAACGCGCAGGCGCGTTCACCCAGCCGCGGGTCGGGCACGCCGACGACGGCGACCTGGCGAATGGCCGGGTGCCGATACAGCAGGTTCTCGATTTCCACCACGGGAATGTTCTCGCCGCCGCGAATGATAATGTCCTTGGCGCGTCCGGTGATGCGGATGTAACCGTCGGCATCCATGCGAGCGAGATCGCCGGTGTCGAACCAACCATCTGGAGTCGCCTGATTGAGTTCAGGGCGCCGGAAGTAGCCAATGAACATGCTGATACCGCGGCACTGCAGATGTCCTTCTACGCCCGTCTCGACCGCTCTGCCGTTGCTGTCGACCACGCGCACCTCGATACCCGGCAGTGCGACGCCGTCGGTGCCGAAGATGCGGTTGTCGGGATCGCCGGGGATGGTCGTGGTTACCGATCCATTCTCGCTCATGCCCCATGCGGAAATGATACGGGCGCCCAGCCGACGAGTGGCGCGCTGCACGAGGGTGCTGGGGATGGGGCACCCGACGATACGAAAGTGCGCAGCGAGGACATGTCGGTGTGCTCCACCGCAGGCGAATCGGTGAGGTCGGCAAGGAATGGCGTGGACCCCATGGTGTAAGTAACGGCCTCGTCCTGAATCAGCAGAGCCGCCTGATCGGCATTCCAGATGTCCTGCAGCACCAGTTTGGCAGCCAACATCGGGCCCATCATCAGGCCATACATGAAGCCGGCCTGATGACCCATGGGTGAGGCCATGAAAATGACGTCGTCGCCGTTCAACCCCAAGCGTTCCTCATATTTGGTCAGGATGCTAAGCAGGGTATTCGACGTATGCATCACGCCTTTTGGCTCGCCTGTCGTTCCCGAAGTGTAGAGGAGTTGCGTGACGTCATTGGGCGAAGGAGCATGGCGCGCGAACAACGCCGCCAAGTCCACCTCGTCTTCCCAGCGGCGATCCAACAAGCGCCGCTCGAAGGAGTCTTCGCCACTGCCGCCGATCACCAGCAGATGGGCGAGGCGCGGTAGATCGGCACGGATGTCGGCGATCAACGCCGGATAGTCACAGCCACGGAACAACCGCGGCACCACCATGACTTCGGCTTCGGCGAAGCCGAGCATGTAACGCAATTCACGCTGTCGGAAGATCGGCATCAAGGGATTAATAATCGCTCCCAGGCGTGCACAAGCGAGGTAGAGCGCAACGAATTGCCACCAATTCGGCAATTGGCACGCGACGATAGTGCCGTTTTTTACCCCCATCGTTGCGAGTCCGGCGGCGACGCGGCCGACAATGCGCTGCAGCTGCCGATACGACAGTGTCGTCGCCGCGCGGTTCATGCTGTTGTAGTCGACGATCGCCACCTTGTCGGGATGGCGGCCCACGGCGTCGTCCAGATAGTCGGTCAGCATCCGTTGCGGCCAATGGGTGCGCGCCCATTCGGCCGGTGTCCAGACGGGAAGAGTTGGTTCAGTCATGGGACGTGGTCTCATTCACTTATCGTCCGGAGCGGCGAATGACGCCGCGCAAATGAAGACGGAAGAAGGCGCGCGGGATAATTTTGCCGCGACCAATCGCCAACGCTGGCGGCAGCCACAAACTCATTGTTCGGACTGATGGCAGCAAGCGACGTGCGGCCCAAGTCTCCTTCACCCCGCCATCGTTAAAATGACCTTGCCTTTGACCAGTCTGTCACGTAGCTGCCGCATCGCTTCCACCACTTGCTCGACGGGGTAAGCAATGGAAACCTGGGTGCCGAGCAGTCCCTTCCGATACAGGTCGAACAGAACTTCATGGCCGCGTCGCATCCACTCGGGGTGCCACTCCCGGTAGTCGCTCCAGTGCAATCCAGTGACGGAAATGTTCTTGAGCAGTAGGTAATTGGCCGGGATCGACGGAATGCCGCCGCCGGCGAAACCGAGCACCACAATGCGGCCGCTCCAGGCCAGGGCGCGCAGGCAACCATTGAAAACGTCGCCGCCGACGACCTCGCAAATCACGTCGGCGCCCTTGCCGTTGGTCAGAGCGCGCACGTCGTGTCGGATGCGGTCGCGCAGGCCCTCGCCGGAAAGATCGATCACGTGGTCGGCGCCGGCGGCGCGGGCCACTGCGGCCTTCTCCTGACTGCTCACGCCGGCAATCACCGTAGCGCCGAGGGCGCGGGCGAGCTGGACGCAAGCCATACCGACACCTCCGGCGGCACCGGTAACGAGGACCGTTTCGCCGGACGTCAACCCCGCCCGCACCACGAGGGCGAAGTAAGCGGTCTGCAACGTCAGCCCGAATGCGGCCGCCTCGTTCATCCCCATGTCTTCGGGGAGAACGAAGCAATTGGCCGCCGGGGCCAACAGGCGTTGGCAGTAGGCCCCATGTTCCACCAAGGCCATCACGCGATCGCCGACGCGACAAGTCGTAACGTCGGGACCAACCGCCAACACAACACCCGCAGCTTCCTTGCCGGGTATGAATGGCGGCTGCGGAAGAATTTGGTATTTGCCACCGACGACAAGCAGGTCAGGATAGTTGACCCCGGCGGCGGCCACGTCGATCACCACTTGGCCGGCACCGACGACGGGATCGGGTAACTCTCCCACCACCAGTGATTCGATCGGCCCGAACGAGCGAGCGATCACCGCCTTCATCGCCGCTCCTCCGGGTGCACACCATCGCCGTGCGTTATTTCTTTCAAAGAGTCGGCTAACCGCTTCGCAGGTTGCCGTGGCTCCAGCGCTCCCACTCCGCCAGCGATCAGCGAGTGCCAATGCTGCCATCCGGATGGCGTCAGCAGGGCATGCAGAAACAGATTGAGACCCTCTTCGATGTATCCGTCGAGCGTTATGATGTCCCTAAAATACCACTGCTTGAGCGCCCAACCATGAGCGAACAGCACGAGGCGAAATGTAAGAAGGTCGGCGTTGACCGAGCGGAAATATCCGGCCTTCATGCATTCTTTCACCGGTCCGGCGATCAGTTCGTTCGTTTCGAGTTCGAGTCCCTTGACTATTTTCCTTCGCTCCCGACTCAGTGACCTGCTTTCCTGATAGCCGACAACCGTGGCGCCCACGTTGCTTCCCACCGATTCGCAATAGGCCCGCACGGCCGTACAGAATCTCTGCAACGGGTCGGTCATTCCTTCGAGCTGCTTTGGTATTTCTTCTTGATATTTTTTGAAGATAGCCATGAACACGAAAAGCAACAGTTCTTCTTTATCCTTGACGTAGGAATAGATCAGACCGGGGCTTACCCCTGCCGTGTCCGCGATTTCCTTAATTGTCGTGCGATGATAGCCGTTGATCGCGAATCGTTGGACGGCAGCGCGCACGAGCTGTTCGCGCCGCCATTCGACTCGGCCGGGGTGTTCACTCTGGCGGGCAGCGTTGGTATCCATCCGTTATCCTCGGACGACCTGCGCGCAGCGGACCTCAGGCTGCACAGCCGGCATCTAACCGCTTGTAATTGAACGTTCATTCAAATCAAACGTTGCAAATCTGACTACGCTCCCCGATAAAGTCAAGCGAGAAGAGGATTTTTGCGCCTTGGAGAGTGATCGTACCACCCGGTGCCCGGTGAGACACACCGAACAGCAGGTAAGCACGGCCCATGAGTAACATTGTTAGTCGGACTTGACTCAGAATAGCTCCGCAAATTAGCATTCGAATGAACAGTCATTCGATTTTGGCTCGGTCTTTTTTGAATGTCAATTAAGGTTCCGGACATGGTGTATCGCCATACGGCGCCAGGGCATGAACAGGTAAAGTTCTCTGAGGGGCGAAACGCTACATGGCAATTCAACTGCTGAACGGCCTTGTCTACGGCGCCCTGCTGTTCACGGTCGCGTCCGGGCTCGCCTTGATGTTCGGGCTTCGCCGGATCGTTAATTTCGCCCACGGATCGCTCTACATGCTGGGCGCCTATATCGGCTACAGCGCCAGCGCCGTGCTCGGGTTTTGGGGTGGCTTGATAGCGGCCGCGGCCTGTCTGGCATTGGTCGGCCTGCTCCTCGACAGCGTCGTGTTCCGGCCGTTGCAGCGGCGCGACCCTCTCACCACGCTGCTGGTCACCTTTGGTCTTGCGCTCATTGCCGAGGACTTGGTGCTGACGGTTTGGGGCAAAGACACCCTGTCCTTTGCCGCTCCTTCCGTGCTGGCGGGCGACTGGTCTTTGTTTGGAACAAGCTTCCCGGTTTACCGCGTGGCAATGATCGGCTTCGGGGCCCTCGCGGCGCTCGGGCTTCTCTTGTGGCTCAGACTCTCGCGGGTTGGCTTGTTTGTCCGTGCGGCCAGCCAAGACCCGGTGATCGCCGCTGTGCAAGGAATTAACACCGACCGTGTCAGCGCGTTGGTGGTGGCGATCAGCGCCTCGCTCGCCGGCGTGAGCGGCGTAGTGGCGGCCCCGCTGTTGTCGTTGGCGCCCAACATGGCGGGCGACATCCTGGTCGATTCCTTTATCGTGGTGGTGGTGGGAGGACTCGGAAGCATGGGTGGTGCCTTCGTCACTGCCATTGTGCTCGGTCAGATCAACGTCCTGGGTGTGGTCTTCATGCCCGAATTGACGTCGCTGCTTCCGTTCCTGCTGATGATCGCTGTCCTGGTGTGGAAGCCCGCGGGTCTCGCCGGAGAACGCGTATGAGCGCCACGCGATTTTTCGGCTGGGCCGGACTGGCGGCCATCGGCCCGCTGGTCGCCTGGCTGACGCCGTCGCTGCTGACCCAGTCGCTGGTCGCCCAAGCGACCTTCCTTGCCATCTTCGCGCTCGGTGTCGGGCTGCTGTTGCGACAGAACGGCACGGTGAGTTTCGGCCACGCCGCGTTTTTCGGCCTACCCGGCTACATGCTGGGCGCCCTGCTTCCGCTGAAGCTGATGCCGGTGGAGCTATTGATCTGCGCAGCAGTGTTGCTGACGGCCGGTGCGGCCTTCGTCATCGGCCTGGTGATCGTGCGCGTGCATGGCATCGCATTCGGCATGCTCACGCTCGCCGTCGGCCAAGCGGTCTATGAGGCGGCAACTCGCATGCGTGGACTAACCGGCGGCAACGACGGCCTCAGCCTGCGGCTGCCGCCGCACCTCTTTGGCTTATCAATAAAAACCTTCCAACAACCGGGCGGAATGCTGATCGTGTCCTGGCTGGTGATGGTGGCGGTGCTCGCGCTGGTTTCCGTCCTCGGCGCCAGCCGGCTGGGCGTTCTTACCGAAGCCATCCGCGACAACGAGGAAAGAGTACGCTTCCTCGGCTATCGCACGCTGCTGCCGCGTGCGGCGATGTTCGCAATATCGGCTGCGGTGACGGCCATCGGCGGCGTGCTGTTTTCGCTCTACAACGCCTTCATTTCGCCGGACACCGTCCACTGGACCGCGTCGGGTTCGGCTTTGATCATGGCCATTTTGGGAGGAAGCGGGGCGTTCTGGGGACCGGTGGAGGGGGCATTCGTCTACTTTTTCGTGAAGGACTTGCTGAGCGGTTACACAACGCACTGGCTGAGCATCATCGGCATGGCGCTGATCGTCACCACTGTGGCCTTCCCGGCAGGCCTGGCCGGTCTCCTTCCTTGGCTGCGCAAGCTGATCGAAAGTCGGCAGGGGGAGGATCCCGTTGCCAGCTCTTGAGGTCAAGAATGTCACCAAGTTCTACGGCGGCTTTGCCGCGCTGAACGGCGTGAATCTTCAAGTCGAGGCCGGCGAGATCCGCGCGCTGATCGGACCAAATGGTGCGGGTAAGTCCACCCTTATCGACGTGATTTCGGGGCGGGCCAGCAAGTGGACCGGTCAAGTTCACCTGTTCGACAGGAACATCAGTCAACTCCGCGCATCGCAGCGCCGCCTGATCGGTCTGTCGCGCTCGTTTCAAAGGACCAGCATTTTTCCCAACCTGACCGTGCGCGCCCAATTGCGCTTGGCCGCCGAGCGGGTGGGTGGCGGCGACACCGAATCCCTGCTCGAGGAATTCGGCCTCGCGACGCTGGCGGACAGCGCCGGAGGCGCCATCGCCTATGGCGACCAGCGCCGTCTCGATCTCGCCTTAGCCCTCATCGGACAGCCGTCCGTTCTGCTGCTCGACGAGCCGGCCGCCGGCCTCACGTTCGAAGAATCGAAGCTTCTGGCCCAGCGTCTGCGGAGCCTGGCGCAGCGTTGGAACGTCACCGTACTGCTGGTGGAGCACGACATGGAGGTCGTCTTCTCCATTGCCGACAAGATCACCGTCCTGCAATTGGGCGCGGTCCTGGCCGAGGGCCCCCCCGATGAGATTCGCCGAGACCGTTCCGTGGTCGAAGCCTATCTGGGATCAGCCGCATGAATGCTTTGTTGGCATTCGACTCGGTTGAGGCGGGCTACGGCTACGCCCGCATCCTGCATGGGATCTCTTTCGCCATCGACAAGGGCGATGCCGTCGCCATCCTCGGCCGTAATGGCGTGGGTAAGACGACGATCGTCAACACCTTCCTCGGCATTGCCCGTTTGCTGTCCGGTGGTGTGCACCTGCGGGGCACGAAATACTGCGACATCCGACACTATTCAGCGGCCTGCGCCGGCATTGCCACAGTGATGCAGGGGCGCGGCATTCTGCCCAATCTGACGGTGCGTGAGAATTTGTTGCTGGGTGCGGCGCCCAAGCGCTCCGGCCCGTGGTCGCTGCGCCGCGTTTATGAGCTCTTTCCAATCCTGACGGAACGGGCGGACAGCCCCGGCAACGCGCTGAGTGGCGGGCAGCAGCAAATGCTGGCCATCGGCCGCGCCCTGATGGCCAACCCGGATCTGCTGGTACTCGACGAACCGAGCGAAGGCTTGGCTCCAGTCATCGTCGACGACGTTGCCAAGGTGCTGCGACGGCTGTCCGACGAAGGCACCGCGATATTGCTGATTGAGCAGAACCTGAGCCTGGTCGAACGGGTGGTGCGTTCGTACCACGTGCTCTCGAAGGGACGGGTGGTCGAACAAGGACTACTCGCCAATACGACCCTGGCGGAATTGCAAAAGCACATCGTCATCTGAAACGGAGGAACGAGCAATGCGCAACGCTTTATTTGTGTCGATGGTCGCCATCGCCACTGGCTTGGTGGGGTCCCATGCCGCCCTCGCCGATGATGCTATTCGCATCGGGATACCGACCTCACTCACCGGTCCCTATGTCGAGCTCGGCGCCGAGGTCAAACGCGGCGCCGAGTTTGCCGCCAAAGAGGCAAACGCCAAGGGCGGAGTCGACGGCCGCAAGGTCGAGTTGGAATACGCCGACACGGAGGGAAATCCGGACGCCGGGCGGCGCGCCGCCGAGAAACTTGTGCGAAGCGGCTACCGCCTGTTGACCGGCACCATCTCCTCGGCGGTCGGACTAGCCATCGGCGGCCAAATGGAGAAATGGGATGCCCTTTACATCTCCTCCATCAACAAAAGCGATCGGCTAACCGGTGAGGCCTGCAACGCTCGAGTGTTCCGCGCCAATCACTCCGATTCGATGGACATGGCGTTAATCGGGCCATGGCTGAAGAGCCGACCGGAAGGCGAGTGGGGAGTGATGGCCGCCGATTACAGCTGGGGCCACGATTCGGCCGATGCCTTCACGGCCGGCGCCACGGCTGCCGGCAAGACCATCAAAATCAAACTCTTCGCGCCGCTCGGCACCAAGGACTACGCGCCTTACATCCAGCAGATCAAAGATGCCGGGGTCGCCGCTTTGTGGGTCGCCGAGGCGGGCCGCGATGCCGTTAATTTTGGCATCCAGGCCAAGCAGTTCAAGTTGTTTGATTCAGTCTTCGCCGTCAGCCAAAGTTTTGCCGTGCCGTCTACCATCAAGGGCATGGGTGATCTGGCCGATGGCGTGTGGGGCATCATCAACTACACGTCGACCTTGAACACGCCCGGCAACAAGGCCTTCGTTGCAGAGTGGGTGAAAGTATACGGTAAAGAACCGGGAAATTTCGAGGCGGAAACCTATGTGACGATGAAGGCCCTGTTTGCCGCCGTCGAAAAGGCGCACAGCGTCGAACCTGGCGCGGTGGCGAAAGCGCTGTCCGATATATCGTTTGATGTGCCCTTCTATGGGAACGTCACCATGCGGGCCGCCGATCATCAGTTGATGCTCCCGAACTACATCGGTCGCGTCGCCCGTGTGGACGGCGAACTCAAGCCGGTGGTCGAAGTCACGGTTGACGCCGCGCACGCCATCGCGCCGCCTTCGCCCGCCTGTAAGATGTGAGATCATGCCGGCTGTGGCTCGTCCGCAGTCGGCATTTTTCGTTGCGGACCATGGCCTCGCAACGCCTCGACGTGTCTACTGTGATGCTGCGTATGGCAAGCGGCAAATACAGAAATCTCGCTTCGTGAAATGGCGCGATAAGCCTCCGTGTCGTCTCTTGATTCCTCTGGTCACTCGGGTGTTTCCATGATGCTCAACGAACAACAAACCATGATCCGCGACACGGCACGCCAGTTTGCGCGCCAGCGACTCAAACCCAATTCCGCGGCTTGGGACCGCGGCGGGATCTTTCCGCGCGACGCGCTGGCGGAGATGGGGCGCCTGGGCCTCCTCGGCGTGACCGTGCCGGAGGAGTGGGGTGGTGTGGGAGCGGATACCGTCTCGCTGGCTGTCGCGCTCGAACAGATCGCCGCCGGCGACGCTGCTTGCGCCACCATCATGAGCGGTCACAATTCGGTTGGCTGCATGCCTATCGCCATGTTCGGCACATTGGAGCAGAAGGAGCGCTTTCTGCGTCCGATGGCGCAGGGCAAGATGCTGTCCGCCTTCTGCCTGACCGAACCGCAGGGTGGTTCGGACGCCGGCGCAATGACGACACGGGCGCGGCGGGACGGTGACCACTACGTCCTGTCGGGTACCAAGCAATTCATCACGACCGGCAAGCACGCTGACGTTGCTTTGGTCTTCGCCAAAACCAACCCCGATGCGGGCAGTCGCGGCATTAGTGGCTTCATCGTGCCCGTAGACTCGCCTGGCTATACCGTCGCTCGGGTGGAGTCGAAGATGGGACAAAACGCCTCCGATACCTGCCAAATCGTGCTCGAGGATCTGCGCATTCCTGCCTCGCTTCGCCTGGGCGAAGAAGGGCAGGGTTATCGCATTGCGCTCTCCAATCTCGAGGGTGGTCGAATTGGCATCGCCGCGCAGGCGGTCGGCATTGCGCAGGCCGCGTTCGATGCGGCCTTCATCTATGCCCGGGAACGCGTCACCTTTGGCAAGCCGATCATCGAGCATCAGGCGGTCGGCTTTCGCCTCGCCGCCATGGCCACTCGCATCGAGGCAGCCCGACAACTCGTGCTGCACGCCGCCCAACTGCGCGATCGCCATGAGCCATGCCTCAAGGAAGCCTGCATGGCCAAACTGGTCGCGTCAGAAACGGCGGAATGGGTGTGCTCGGAGGCGATCCAGACGTTCGGCGGCTATGGCTATCTCAGCGATTTTCCCGTCGAGCAGCTCTACCGCGATGCTCGCGTCACCCGCATCTACGAGGGCACCAACGACATCCAGCATCTTGTCATACTGCGCGAGCTGACAAAGCCATGACGCTATCAATCGCGCTTTCCAATACTGCCATGCCGCCGTTTTCCGGCATGCGAGTGCTTGTACGCGAGCACGGCTCTCACGGGGGGAGATCTGCGTTTTTAGCGCCGAGTGCAGGAGCCGCTATCGCGGTCTCGGGTGGCGCTCGGAAGGCGGAGTCGATCGGCACGGGAAGCGCTGGCAGTGTGCGACCGTCTTCGTTCACCAGGACGTAATCGAACAGCCCGCGGGCCCTGAAGTGAGGATCGTTCAAGGCTTCACGGATGGTTACGACCACGGAGCAGCAGCTGTCTTTGCCGGCGAAGCGCGAGGCCCAAACTGCAGCGTCATCAGACGCGATGATCTCGGCAACCCGCGCAATGGTTGCGGCCGGGTCCTTGGCGTCGTCTCGGAGGTCATCATCGAGGCCGATGACATCGCAGAAAACGTCCCAGAATTTCTTTTCAATAGGAGCGGTGGCAAGCACTTTGCCGTCGCGGGTCCTGTACAGTCGATAGCGCGGCGTCCCCCCGGTGACGAGGTCCGAGCCATTGCCGGGCCAGTGGCTCGCGGCCAATCCGTTGCCGAGGGCCCAGTACATGAATGGAAACAGGTTATCGGTCATGGCGATGTCGAGGCGGCGACCGCGTCCGGTCCGCTGCCGATCCTGCAAGGCGAGCAGGATGTTCATGACTGCCGGGTAGGCGCCGGCAGCGATATCCGCGATGAGTGCCGGCGGGACGACAGCTCTTTCGGCGTCGCCCATGGAAAGTGCGAGAAGGCCGGTGTCTCCAATGTAGTTCAGGTCGTGGCCGGCGAAGTCCCGCTTCGGCCCAGTCTGGCCGTAGCCCGTGATCGAGCAGTAGATCACCTTCGGATTGATCTTCATGACGCTCTCGTAGTCGAGGCCAAACCGCGTCATGACACCCGGCCGGAACTGCTCGACGATCACGTCGGCCCGCTCAATGAGGGGCTGGAGCCGCTCCCGGTCTCTTACGTCTTTCAGATCGACAGCAACGCTCCTCTTGCCGCGATTGAGCATCGCGAAATTGACACTGTACCTTCCCCATTTCGGCGTGTAGGAGCGCATCTCCTCCCCTGAAACGGGTCGCTCGACTTTGACGACCTCGGCGCCCGCCTCGGCGAGCAGCAGGGTGGACATGGGACCCGGCAGTAGGGTCGAGAAATCGAGAACGAAAAGACCCTCCAACGGCCTCATCGATGGATCTCCTGGCGCGTGGTGGTCATCTGACTGCGAAGCTTCGTCCGATAAGTTGGCGGTGGATCTGGTTGGTGCCTTCCCAGATCTGCGTGATCTTGGCGTCGCGCATGAGCCGCTCGACGCGGTAGTCGCGGCAGTAGCCGTAACCGCCGTGCATCTGGACCGCCTCGGTCGTCATGCGCATCGCAAGGTCGGAGGCTCGCATTTTTGCCATCGAGGCCTCGAGGCCGAAGTCAGTCGCGCCGTCGTCGACGAGGCCTCCGACGTAATCGAGCCAGTTGTCGGCCATCGCGAGGTCGGTCGCGAGATCGGCCAGCGTGAACTGGTTACCTTGGAAATCGATGATCCGTCGTCCCGACTGGCGGCGTTCGTTCATGTAGCCGACCATATCCTTGAAGGCGGCGGTCGCGATGCCGAGAGCATGGGCGGCCACGCTCGGCCGCGACTTGTTGAGAGAAGCAAGGAGAATCTTGAGGCCCTGGCCCGGTTCGCCGATCAGGTTCGCGCGAGGCACCCGGCAGCCATTGAAGGCAAGTGCGGCGGTAGAGGAACCTCGATGACCCATTTTGTCCTCGAGCCGGACCACCTCGAAGCCGGGCGTTCCCTTCTCGAAGACGAGGACCGAGATGGCCTTCCTCTGATCGCTAATCTCGGACCATTTACCGAAGAGCAGGATCAGAGTGGCAACGTCGCCGTTGGTGATGAACGTCTTTTCACCTTCGACCACGATGTCGTCTCCGTCGGGCCGGAAGCGCGTCTTCATCCCTGTCGCGTCGGAACCTGCGCCCGGCTCCGTGATTGCCAGAGCCCCAAGTCCGCCCTCGGCGATGCGCGGCAGAAGACGGGCTTTCTGTTCCTCGCTGCCGAAATCGATGAGCGGCTTCATGCCATGGAAGGTCGTGGCGTAGATAATACCCGTAGAGGCGCATGCCTCGGCGATCGTCTTCACAACTGCCAAATAAAGACGGTACGACATGACGGCGCCGCCGTATGCCTCGGGCACGAAGATCGCGTTCATTCCGAGCCCGTTGAGGGCGTGTACGTTCTCCCACGGGAATTGGCCGGTATGGTCGTGACGTTCGGCCTGCGGCGCGATCATCTCGTCCGCAAGACGCCGCACTTGTTTGAGCACCATGCCCTCGTCCTCACTCCAGGCGCGTCGACGCTCCAGCTGATCGAAGATGATCATCAGTAGTTCACTCCCTGGCCACCGTCGACGTAGATGGTCTCGCCCGTGAGAAAGCCGATTTGTTCGCGGAATAGGACGCCCACCAGCCGGGCGATTTCTTCGGGCCTCCCGGCGCGACCGACGGGCGCCCGCTTGGCGAGCCAGGTCCTGATCTTGTCGCTGGCAAGAAAGTCACGATTGAGGTCCGTCTCGATGTAGCCCGGCGCGACGTCGAGCACGCGGATATTATCCTTTGCCCACTCGGAAGCGAGGCAGCGCGTGATCGCTCCGACTGCCGCCTTCGAGGCGCAATAGCCGACGTTCTCGGGCACTGCGAGCTTGTCGAAGAAAGAGCCGATGTTCACGATGAGCCCGCCGCCAGCCGCGACGAGATGCGGGTAGGCTTCACGGCAAGCGACGACCACTGACGTGGCGTTGAGCCGCATCGCCCGTTCAAACTCTGCCGCGGAGAGATCACGGCTTGGCGACGCGAAGTGACCGCCCGCGTTGTTGACGAGGCCGACAATCGGTCCCCGCGCGGCGACACATTCCACGGCTTGCGACAACGAGCTTTCGTCCGACACATCGCAAACGAGACTGTAGCCGGTAGCCGTCTGCCCCGAGCGCGACAACGCGGCCACCGTGAATCCGCCGCGCCCGAGTTCCGCCGCGATTGCGGCGCCGATGCCACGGCTTGCGCCCGTAACAATGACCTGCTCCTCACTCATCGCGGAACTCCGGCTTCCGCTTCTCGACGAATGCCGCCATACCCTCTTCCGCGTCGCGCGTGCGGTAGGCGAGCGTCGACAGATCAGCCTCGATCCTGAGCCCCTCGTGGATCGTGACATCAAGCGATCGGCTGACCGCTTCGCGGGCGAAGCCGAGGACGGGCAAGCTAAAGGCTGTGAACTCGCGCGCGAAGGAGAGACCCGCTTCGACGGGATCGCCATCGACGAGCCGGTTCACGAGGCCGATCCGCTCTGCCTCGTCCGCACCGACCGTGCGGCCGGTCATGATCATCTCAAGTGCCCGCGCTTGGCCGATCGCCCGCGGCAGGCGTTGTGTTCCGCCATAGCCGGGGATGAGCCCGAGCTTGATCTCCGGTAGGCCCATCTTGGCCGTGCGGGTCGCGAGTCGAAACGTACAGGCGAGCGCCAGCTCGAGGCCGCCGCCGAAAGCGTAGCCGTTGATCACCGCAACGGACGCGAAGGGAAGCCGCTCGAGCTTCGCAAAGACCGCCTGGCCCAGTTCTGCGCCACGCTTCTGGTCAACAAGACCCCGCCCGCGCAGTTCCTTGATGTCGGCACCGGCGCAGAACGCCTTGCTTCCGGCCCCGGTCACGATGACCGCGCGAACCGGCCATGTCCCAACCTCGTCGAGCGCCGCCCCGATCTCGCGCACAATCGCGAAGGAGAGGGCGTTCAGCGCGTCCGGCCGGTTGAGGACCAGAACCGCGCATTCCTCACGCCGGGAGAGTTCGACGCTCATCCTCCCATCTCCTGTCGGGCTCGAAAACCGATTGGCGCTGGCGTTAGCTCGCCCCGGCGAACCATCTCGACGATCTCGCGCTTGAGGATTTTGCCGCTGGCTGTGAGCGGGAACGCTTCGAGCCGGACAAAGTACTCGGGCATGTCGTACTTGGAGAGGCCCTCGTCCGCGAGGTGAGCCAGGAGGTCGGTCGGGCTCACGTCGCCGATCACAGCGATGCCGACCCGCTCTCCCAACCGCTCGTCGGGAACCGGAAAACAGGCGGCTCTCTCGATCGCGTGACAGCGCAGCGCAAGCGCCTCGATATGGACCGGAGAAATGTTGTGGCCGCCGCGGATGATCAGGTCCTTTAGGCGCCCCTCGATGCGCAGATTACCGCGCTCGTCCAAGATGCCGAGGTCGCCCGACAGGAACCAGCCGTCGCGATTGAAGCTCGCCTCGGTAGCGATTTGATTGTCGAAGTAGCCGAGCATCAGCGCTGCGCCACGGCCTCCAATCTGCCCGATCTCGCCCGGCGTGGCCTGACGGTCAGGGTCGGCCAAGTCGAACAAACGGACCTCGTAGGATCGCCCGCCGCGCCCGCAGGTGGCGACGATCGTCTCGGTATCATCCGTCGGGTGGGTGTATTGGTGGGACGAGTTCTCGGTCATTCCGTAGACGTTCTGAGGTTTGATGCCCCGCCGCATGAAGGCATCGGCGACCGAAGGCGGGATCGGAGCGCCTGCCATGTAGAAGACCCGAACCGCGCCGAGCTTGGAGAGCCCCCGCGCCTTTTGCTCGGCCAGCACATCCATGGCGTGAGTGGGCACGCCCATGATGTAGGTCGCACCCGTTTCGAGGATCCAATCGAGTCGGTTCGTGCCAGGCGGTGGATCGTCGGTGACGAGCCGGCAACCTGCGAGTAGCCACTGCGCGACGGCGACCCACGCGATATGGTGGGACAGCGGCGAAAGGGTCAGCAGAACCGTGTCGGGGCCGTGCCCCCAGTCGCGGACAAGGTCGCGGGCGTTGGCGAGCAGAGTGTTGTCCGAATGCATGACGCACTTCGGCGCGCCGGTGGTGCCCGAGGTGAACGCGAGATAGATCACCTTGTCCGGGTCGTCGCATGCCGGGGTCATGTTTGGCGCCTGCATGGGAAAGCTGTCGGGGGAGTAGACGACCTTGAGGGACGGCAATTGGGCCAATATGCCGTCGAAATCTACTTTCATCCGATCAGCGCCCCAACCCTGCTCGGTAACGAGCGCTCTTGCCGAGAGACGGTCCAGGAGCCCCCCGATCTCGCCGCAGGTGTAGGTCCGGTGTAGCGATGGATTGCAGGCGAAACCCTCGCGCGAGCAAGCGAGAAAGGTGACGATCGTTTCGAGGCGGTTCGACATCCAGATCGAAACGCGGTCGCCGCCGACGAGCCCATAGGCGCACAGATCTGCCGCGACCCCGTCAACCCAAGCCTGAAGCTCAGACCATGTGAGCCGACGCCTGCCGTCCTGTAGCGCGACGGTCTCTGGCCGTGCCGCCGCATGCTTTGCGACCAGTCCATAGAACGTATCCTCCTGCCACAAGCCCTGTTCGTAGTAGCGCCGAGTCTGCAGCGGATGGTGAAGGGTCAGGAATGGTCGCACGGGATCATCTTCCGAATTTCGCAGGATCGGGCTTGCGTCTCTCGGCGAATGATTTCGAGAGCTCGTGACTTTCCTCGGTTTCGAGATACGCGCGCAGGAGCAAGTCGTGTGCGACCCGTGCAAGGCCCGAAACGCCGCCGTGGCGGGCGTTGAACGCGCTCTTGATGGAAGCGAGCGCGAACGGCCCGCGCTCAGCGATTTCAAGCGCGAAGACGCGCGTCTCCTCCTTGAGATTCTCGTCCGGCACGACCTTGTTGATGAGGCCGATAGCGAGCGCCTCGCGGGCGGTGATCTTGGGGTTGCGGTACCAGATCTCCTTTGCCTTCTTCTTTCCCACCATATCCTCGAGGTACCAGGTTCCGTAGCCGGCATCGAACGAGCCCATCATCGGCCCGACTTGGCGGAAGATCGCGCTTTCCTTAGCTATGGTTAGATCGCAGACGACCTGTAGTACGTTGCCACCGCCCACTGCGAAGCCGTTGACGGAGGCGATTACGGGTTTCTGCAGGCGGTCGATCGATTCATACATCTCGAGCGTTGGAAGCGTGCCGGCATAGAGGATCGAGTCCTCCATCCCATCTTTTCGACCCCCGATGCAGAAGAACCTGTCACCGGCACCGGTGATCACGATCACACGTGTGCGGGTCTCGCGTCGGATGGCGTTGATGCAGTCGCGAATCTCGTGGCACATGGTAACGGTAAACATGTTGCCATCGTCGGGCCGGTTCAGCGTGATTGTTCCGATCGGGCCGTCTTCTTCGTACAGGATGGTCTCGTAGCTCATGAGTGTTTCCTCTCAGATCGCCCCCACGTCCTTCAGGGCGTGGATTTTGTCGTCATCGTAGCCGAGCAGACTTTGCAGGAGGTCGACGGTGTGCTCCCCTAGTCTCGGCGGCCCTAATCGCGGCCGGTTGTATCGGCCATCCAGAATGATTCCGGTTCCAACCTGTGGGGTTTCCCGTCCGTCCGCGGCGAGTCGATAGAATAGACCGCGCCGTTGCAACTCGGGGTCGGCGACGGCTTCGTCGATCCTGTTGATCGGACCGGCTGGGACGCGCGCAGCCGCGAACACGGCGAGCCAATGGGAGCGTGGCTTCGTCCTCAGGACCTCCTGTATAAGCCCGACGATTTCCGCCCGACGGCTGTGGCGTTCCGCGTTCGATCCGTACCCCGGATGTTCGGCCACCTCCGGCATGCCCACGGCCTGCCAGAATCGCCTCCAGATACTGTCGTTGCCCAAGCCGAGCGTGATCGGAAAATCGGCGGTCTCGAAGGCTTGGTAAATGGCGATCACGCTGTCCTTCCCGCCCGAGCGGCGAGGTGCGTCGCCGGACCCGAGGTATGGAACGATTCGGCAAGTCAAAAAGCGTGTCATCGAATCGATGAGGGCGATCTCGACCGTGCGGCCCTGGCCATTTCTGCAACGGGCAAAGAGAGCCGCGACTGCCGCGAAGGCCGCATCCTGTCCGGCCAGCATGTCGGCTGCGGGCGCACCGACCTTTTGCGGCTCGCCGTCGGCTTCGCCGGTCAGATCCATTACGCCGGAGTAGCCTTCGGCGATCAGGTCGTAACAGGTCCAGTCGGAGCGCTCGCCGGCGAGACCGAACCCGTTTATGGAGACGTATATGAGATCCGGCTGGATCGACCGGAAGGACTGTGGATCGACGCCGAGCTTCGCCGCGACTCGTGGCGGCTGATTCACCACGACCACGTCACACCTGGCAGCGAGTTCACGCAGAACCTGCAAGCCTTCTGGCTTCGCGTAATCGAGGCACAGACTCCGCTTATTTCGGTTCACGCTCAGGAACCAGAGCGATTCTCCGTCGAGGAATGGTGGTCCCCAGGCGCGCGCGTCATCGCCGGTCCCCGGACGCTCGATCTTGAGGACCTCGGCGCCCATGTCGGCGAGCAGCATCGTCGCAAATGGACCTGCGACCGAGGTAGTCAGATCGAGGATGCGGATCCCCGCGAGAAGATCGAAGCCCTGACCGGGTTGGACCTCCGGGAGGCTAGCGAGGGGCAGGCGTGTATCTCGACGACCCGGCAGCATGGTAATTCCGTCCCTCACCGAACTCATCAGCGCCCCGCAACCTCAGCCGCCTTGACCGCCAGGGCTTTGTCTCTCTTGCGCCTTCAAGAGGGCAAGCTCCGTGCCAGCATGCATTTCGGCGCGTTCAAGAATCTCGGGCGTTGAACCGGCTGATCGCGGCGCTAGCCGAAGAACCATCCGAGGTCGTCTTTGTCTTTGCAGGAGACAAGATCGGAGCTACGCTGTCGCTATCGAGGACACACACTTTGCATGGAGTGCCGAGGAGCCTTGCATGAGCGCGCCAACGTGGAACGTTGAAGGCGTGCTGGTAACCGACGCAGTTGGACGGGCTGCATTTGCGACCGGAATTGGTCGCGACCCGCGCGTTCAGAGCCTCGCCGGCGACAAGCCCTGGATCGAGGAGGCCAGAAGCAGGCGTCTCCAGCCGCTTACCCTGGACCGGCGTGGCTATGCCGTTCTCACCGTACCGCTGTCGGAAGGTGATCTCATAATTTTCGGTCGACCGCCCGGCAATGCGGTCTTGGATTTCCTCGGTTCGGTCGAGTTCGCGTACGATATTCTGGAGCACGTCTTGACCGACCCGTTTGACGCCTTGACCGTGGTCGATGCGGACGGGTTCGTTCGGTACATCTCGCCGGTCCACGAGAGCTTCTTTGGTCTGGCGCGTGGCGAAGCAAACGGCCGCCCGGTGCGCGAAATCATCGAGAACACGGGCCTCGATCGCGTCGTGGCGACCGGCAAAGCCGAGGTCGGCGAGATTCAAAGAATGAAAGGTCTCGAGCGCGTGGTCTCGCGCATACCCGTCAGACGGGATGGTAAGGTCGTCGGTGCTGTGGGGCGTATCATGTTCAAGGGCCCGAAACAGGTCGAGGAGTTGAGCCGCCGGATCAATATGCTCGAGAGCAAGGTCGAATTCTACAAGCGTGAGGCTGCCGCGCTGCGGGATCGGACCTATGGGCTCGAAAGCCTGATCGGCGAAAGTCCCGCCATGCGCAACCTCAGGGCCAACATCGTCAAGGTCGCGCCTTTAGAGATCCCGGTCTTGATCCGGGGCGAGAGCGGGACCGGCAAGGAGCTTGTCGCCTATGCGCTCCATCGCCTCAGCCCCCGACGCGACGCTTCGATGGTTATGGTCAACGCTGCCGCGCTGCCAGCGACGCTCGTCGAATCGGAGCTTTTCGGGTACGAGCCCGGCGCCTTTACCGGCGCCGATCGCAAGGGCCGCAAGGGCAAATTCGAGCAGGCAGCCGGCGGCACGATTTTGCTGGACGAGATCGGCGACATGCCGACCGACGTGCAAGCGAAACTCCTTCGGGTCCTGCAGGATCGAATGGTCCAACGGATCGGGGGCGAGCGGCCCTATGAGGTCGATTTCCGGCTTGTTTCGGCGACGAACCGTGACTTGCAAGCGCTCGTCGCTGACGACAAGTTCCGGCTCGATCTCTACTACCGTATTTCCCCCATCGTAATTGACGTGCCCCCGCTGCGGGCTCGAATCGACGATATCCCGAACCTTGCGGTCACCTTCTTGAGGGAGGTCGCAGAGCGCCATGGCCGATCACCCCCTGAGATCGCGCCGAACGCCCTCACATATCTGATGGACCAGGCCTGGCCCGGGAACGTGAGGCAACTCCGGCACGAGATCGAGCGCGCCTTCGTGTTTGCGGAGAACGGCCGGATAACCGCCGAAACACTGGCTCAATACGACGGTTCGCGAGCTTGGCCTGCTCCTTCATTCGAGCACGCCCACTCCAGGAGTCCTTCGGGCTCCGCGAGGTTGAAGGAGGCGGTCGAGCGGGTGGAGTCCGAACTCGTCCGCGACGCGATGGCTCGGCACCGCGGCAACAAGAAGCGGGTGGCCAAGGATCTCGGGATCTCGCGTTCCTATCTCTACAAGAAGCTCGGGCTATCCGAAGAGACGCCCTGAGGATAGATCGGGCGCTGCCGTTCTGATCGACGCGTTGCACGCAGCGATCTCTTCGTAGACCACATGGTTATTGCCTGACCAGCGGGCATTCACTTTCCGACAGCGGGCGGAAGGCCTCATCGGCGGGGATCGTGGCGACCACCTTCATCAGATCCCATTCCCCCTTCGATTCCGTCGGCGTCTTCGCCTGAAGGAGATACATGTCGCGCATCACGCGCCCATCCTCGCGGATGCGCCCGTTCTTCGTCATGAAGTCGTTGATTGGCATCTTGCGCATCTCGGTCATCACCGCCTTGGCCTCGTCGGTACCGGCTGCCTTCACGGCCTTGAGATAATGCATCGCGGCGCCGTAGATCCCGGCCTGGAACATCGTCGGTGGCCTGCCACCGTGCCGCTCCATAAAGCGCTTTGCGAACGCCCTGGTCTCATCGTTTTGATCCCAGTAGTACGCTTCCGTGAACAGCAGGCCCTGAGCCGTACTCAACCCAAGCGCATGAACATCAGTAATGAGCACGAGGAGACCAGCGAGCTTCTGGCCGCTTGCAACAATGCCGAACTCACTCGCCTGCTTGATCGAGTTGATCAAGTCTGCGCCGGCGTTGGCGAGACCTATCACCTTCGCCTTCGACCCTTGTGCCTGCAGCAGATACGATGAGAAATCAGCGTTGTTTAAGGGGACCCGCACGGCCCCAACCACCTTGCCGCCGCTCTTCTTGACGACCGCCGCCGCATCGCGTTCGAGCGAGTGTCCAAAGGCGTAATCCGTCGTGATAAAGAACCAGGTGTCGGCCCCGCCTCGACGCATGATGGCGCCAGCCGTTCCGTTCGCGAGTGCGTAGGTGTCATAAACCCAATGCACGCCGTTCGGCGAACATGCCTTCCCAGTCAGGTCGGTTGATCCCGCGGCGGCGACGATGTCGATACGGTTTTTCTGACGCGTGATGTCTTGAACGGCAAGCGCGACGGCCGAGTTGCCGAGCCCCAAGATAGCATCGACGTGGTCGACATCGTACCACTCCCGCGCGATCTGAGCTCCCACATCCGCCTTGTTCATGAGGTCTCGGGAAAGAACCTCGATAGGCTTGCCGAGCACAGTTCCGCCGAAATCCTCAACAGCCATCTTGACGGAAACAACATCACCAGGACCCTGAATATCGGCGTAGGGTCCCGACATATCATCAAGCACGCCAAGGCGAACGACGTTGTCGGAAATCTGGGCCAGGGCTCCCGACGCACTGACCGCGAACAGGCCAAGTCCAAGCGCAACTGGCAGTATCTTGAACATGAGCAGTCTCCCGGACAGTACCCGCAGTCAGGCGGGATGATTTTAGTTGGAACGCAACCTTCATGCCAATCGCATTTTCACCCCGCTTAGGGGCTTGGAGCGGCAGAGACAATTAATCGTGTGCGCGGCGCGGACAGATATTGTCCTTCCGAAGGACATCGGGCGCCTCTGTCTCCAAGGATAAGCACTTTTTCGTCGGGCTACAGAGGTGGGGCAGGACCCGGCGCGCGGATCTGCTTTTTCGCTACGCCGAGTGGCCGAGAACCGCGGTTCGGAGGCGGCGCGTTGTAACCGTTGCCATGAAAGCGACCGAACCGACCTTATCACCGCGCGCGGTCGAAGCGATGGCAGACGAGGTGACGGTATCCCGCCTAGCAATGCCATCGCGCCCACCTGCGGGTATATATGGCCTTGTCGTACTAACGGCCGACCCGCTAGCGCGCGTATCTGACCTCGAATGTCACGACGCCTTCATCCGTGCGATAGGGGCCGTGTTTCATGCCAGGCGGCCGGCAGGCATACATGCCCTTCTTGAAAAACTGGTCGCCATCCCATTGGCTGCCTTCAAGAATATAAACTTCCTCCCAAAAATCATGAACGAAGGTCTCCGTGCTCGCGCAGCCCAGATCGACTCTGAGCATTCGCGTGACGAACATTTTTTCCGGGTCTTCGGTCAGGATCTTCTGATAGTGGCCCGGCGGCGCGCCGGCCACCGGCACCCAAGGAATGTCGTCAGTCGGGAAGAACTCAAGTTCTGGCTTGGCCATATGTCATCCGCTCCCTGATTCTTGTCACAATATTCCGCTTGGCAATCGAGCTCGCCGAAGTCGTGGTGTCAAAGATAGGACGCTTGCACGGTAGGAGAGTTTTTCAACGTTTCCGCATCCCCCTGCAAAGTTATTTCGCCGAGTTCCAGGACAAATCCATACTGGGCGACATCGAGCGCGAGCGCCGCGTTTTGCTCGACCACAAGCACGGCGGTGCCGCCGCTGCCGATTTTCCCGATGATGCCAAAGATCTCTTCGACGATCTTCGGCGCCAGGCCGAGCGATGGCTCGTCAAGCAACAGAACAGCAGGGCGCGCCATGAGCGCCCGGGCAATGGCCAGCATCTGCTGCTCTCCTCCGGATAGCGTACGTGCTGTCTGCCGCGCTCGCTCACGAAGGATGGGAAAGACATCGAGAAGCCGTTCGCATTCACTATCGATCACCGAGCCGCGTTGCAGGAACGCGCCGAGCCGCAGATTGTCAATCACGGTCATGTCTTTGAACAGCTCCCGCTGCTCGGTTACCAGCGCAACGCCAGCCTTGAGGGCCCGATCCGGCGTTGCGTTCGGCAGCGGTGCACCGTCGAGTTCGATCCTGCCGGCGGTTCGGGGCAACAGCCCGACGATCGCCTTTAGCAGCGTCGATTTTCCGGCGCCATTGGCACCGAGCAGCGTAACTATCCGGCCGCGCGGCACGTCGAGGCTTACACCGCGGAGAACAGTCTTGTTGCGGTAACCAGCGTGCAGATCACGCACCGAAAGCATGTGCCGCCTTCTCACCTAAATACGCCTTGATGACCTCCGGCGCGCTGCGCACCGTTTGCGGATCACCCTCCGCAATCTTTCGACCGAAATTCAAAACGCTGATTCGATCGGAAATTGCCATGACCAGCGCCATGACGTGATCGATGACGAGAATCGTGAGGCTCCGCTCCGCGCGCAGCTTAAGCAAAATGCGATTGAGCGACTCGACCTCGGTGGCGCGCAAGCCGGCCGCGGGCTCATCAAGAAGGAGAAGCTTTGGGCGGGTCGCCAGCGCTCGAGCAATTTCAAGCCCTCGCTGTTTTCCGAAAGGCAACGCCGCCGCGGCCACCGATGCATCATCACCGATGCCGACAAGGTTCAAAAGATCTTGTGCCTGCTGCCGCGCCGATGTTTCCGACTGACGATATCGGCGACTGTGGCTCATGCCGCTGACGATACCGTAAGAATGGTGACGATCGAGGCCAATCATGACGTTCTCGAGAGCGCTCATCTCGCCGAATAGTTCGGTGTTTTGAAAAGTCCGTGCGATGCCCATTCGGGTCCGCGCATGCGGCGTGCGGCTTTCGATCCTCTTGCCCTCAAACGACACGGTGCCCTCAGCTGCGGAACTAAGACCGGTAATGACGTTCAGGAGCGTGCTCTTGCCTGCGCCGTTTGGCCCGATGACGGCTTGAATGGAGCCGCGCGCCACGTTCAGCGTCATATTGTCGAGCGCGACAATCCCGCCGAAACGCACCGTGACATTTGTCACGTCGAGGAGCGCGCCGGTCATCGTGAGGCTCTTGGGGATTTGGCCGCCGGCACCAGGGCATTGCGCAAAAGCCGCAAGCTCGCGAGCCCTTCCGGCCGCAGGACAATGAAGCCGAGCAGCAGAAGTGCGAAGACAAGACCCAAGTAGGATTGGAATGACTGCAGGAAGTTGGGCAGAAGAACGAACACCGCGCTGCCAAGGACGGCACCGAAAGATGACGACATTCCGCCGACCACGGCGATCGCGAGAAAGTAGACGGATTGCGTGATGCCGTATTGCGCCGGATCGAGATAAGTCGAGAGCGAAGCCAGTAAACCGCCGCCAATCGCACCGAGAAATCCGCTTGCGGCGAACGCTACGGCTTTGTACCGCAGAACATCGATGCCCATGGCCTCGGCCGCGGTTTCGCTTTGCCTGATCGCCGCCAACGCCCGACCAAAACGCGAATGTGTTAGGTTGCGCACCAGCAGGAAGAGAAAGACAGTCGTTGGCAGAACGACGTAATAGAGTTCGCCGCCGCTCGCCAGCGTACGCCCGAAAATCCGGAAAGGCGGCACCGGCATTCCCGAGGCGCCGCCAGTAACCGGGTCGGAGTGAATGAGTGCAAGTTGGACGATAGCCGTGAAGGCCATGGTCGCCAACGCCAGATAGTGTCCCGAAATCCGCAGCGTCAACTGACCAAGCACGAAGCCGGCCAGCGCGACAAAAAATGCAGTTGCCGGAATGGTCGCCCACAGCGGCACGCCCCAGGAAGCCGTGAGGATGGCCGAACCATACCCGCCGAGGGCGACGAAGGCGGACTGCGCCAGCGAAATCTGTCCAGCCAAGCCTGTGACCACAACCAGCCCAAGAACGACGAGAGCGGTGACCGAAATCAGACAGATCTGAAAGAGGTGGTATTCGGCAAGAAAATACGGCGCGGCGAAGAAGGCGGCGACCGCGATAGCAGAAATGGCAAGGCGCGGGATCACGACGCTATACTTTCCTGATCGTCAGGCCGCCCAGAAGTCCCTGGGGGCGAACAAGAATAACTACGATCAGAATACTGTAACTGATCATGTCCTTCAGAGCGCTGGAGATGTATGTGCCGGCAAGCGCCTCGAGGATGCCGAGTGTGATTCCGCCGATAACGGCGCCGAGGAGGCTGTTAAAGCCGCCCAGAACCGCGGCTGTGAACCCCTTGATGCCGATAAGTCCCATGTCGGGAGAAAGCGTCAAGAGCGGTGCGACCAAAATACCTGCAAAGGTGGCAAGTACCGAGGCGAGAACCCAGACCGCCAGGAATACGCTCGAGACGCGAACGCCGACCAGGCTCGCACCGATCCGATTGTCGCATGCGGCCATGATGGCTTTGCCATAGATCGTCTTCTCGAACAGAAGAAACAGCACTCCAAGAATGCCGAGCGAGACGCCGACTATGGCCAGATTGGCCGGCACGACCAATATGCCGCCGATCGATACGGCCGTCGGCGACAAGAGAAACGGGAATGGCCAAGCGTTCGGTCCCATGTAGGCCCGCGAAAACTCACGCAAAACCGTTCCGAGCGCAAGACTTGCGATAATCCGCGCCAGCAGCGAGGCGTTCCGCAGCGGCCACATGAAACCGCCGTAAATCACGCCGCCGAGCAGCACTGACAGCAGCACTGCTGCCAGAACCGACAACCAAAACGGCAAACCGACAATGACTTGCGCAATGAGAACCAGATACGCGCCGAATGTTACTTGGTCGCCATAGCCGAAATGAACGACGCCGGTTCCCTTGTGTATCAATACGAAGCCGAGCGCGATGAGCGCATAGACCGCACCGGCAGTGATCGAACTAACGAGGACTTGCGCTAGCATAGCGTTTCACAGCGCCGCGATCCCCTTGATTTCGATCAATGCGCCCTCGCGGACCAGCCCGCTGACGACCACTCCGGTTGCCGCCGGCCAAGGCGGCCCCTTGAAAAGCTCGCGCCGCAGCGCTGCCGTCTTTTTGTAGTCATCAAGAGACAGGACGTAATCAGTCGTCTCGACAATGTTATCGAGGTTGCCGCCGACGCTCTGCAGGATCAGCGAAAACTTCTCGAAGATGCGCCTGGTCTGCGCGACGATATCGCCCGGACCAACAATATTGCCGTGGTCATCCGTTCCGGTCGTGCCCGATAGAAACACCAGGTTGCCGACGCGCACCGCAGGCGAGAAGGTAAAACGCGCGGGCCAGTTTTCGTTGGGAACGACGGGTTGATAGATCGGCATTGCTCCTCCCCTCAAGCGCGTTGGCGCAACACGAAACGCTGAATTTTGCCGGTTTCGGTCTTTGGCAGGGCATCCACAAACTCGATTTCGCGGGGATATTGATGCCGTCCGACCGACGTTCTGACGGAAAGAACAAGCTCTCTTGCCAGCTCGTCGCTGCCAGGGATCCCCGGGCGCAGCACGATGAAGGCCTTGACGATCTCGCCGCGCATCTCATCGGGTTTGCCGACCACCGCAGCCTCGGCTACGGCGGGATGCTTGAGGAGCGCGCTTTCAACCTCAAAAGGGCCGATGCGATAACCGGCGCTTTTGATCATGTCACCGGCGCGGCCCTCAAACCAAAAATAGCCGTGCTGATCGCGGCGACCGAGATCGCCGGTCACGATCCAGCCGTTGCGCACGAGTTTGCTCGTGGCGGCCGGATCGTCCCAGTAGCTTGTCCAATACCGACAATTCGAATCGGTCCTCTTGCCAATGAACCCGACCTCTCCGGCCGGCAACTCGTTGCCCTCTTCACCCACGATCGCCATCCGAAAGCCGGGGAACGGCAAACCCATCGAGCCCGGCTTCACCGCCATGGGAATCGCGTTGAAATTGCCAATAGGCAGAGCGTACTCGGTTGCGCCGAAATGATCCATCGGCGTGATGTTCCAGACCCGCCGAAAGGACTCAACCACTTTGGCGTTGAGCGGCTCGCCGCAACTCGACAGCGCGCGCAGTCGAATATCGGCAGCACGCAACGTCTGATCGTCCAGGACCAACAGGCTGCGCAGCAGTGTCGGTGTCGTGGCGAGATTGGTGACACCATATTTTTGTAATACGGCGAGACACAGTTCCGCCGTCGGATTGTCGTGGACGGAAATCACTGTCCCGCCCGCGGCCAGCGCGCCGAGGTAGCAGACGAAACCATACCCCCAACCGGGATCCCCGGTAGGCCAGAACATGTCGTCACGCCGCAGATCAAGGCCATAAACGATATAGGGCCAGACCGCCGCCAGAAAATTGACCGCGATGGCGCCACCCTTCGGCTGACCGGTCGATCCGGATGTGTAGATAAGGGCAGCCGTGTCCTCGCGATCGCGCAGAAAACAGGAAAAATCCGCCGTCTCGCGCTCAATCTCGGCATGGAAATCCAGATAACCCGTCGGCAATCCCGCGCCCGGTTGCGAAACACACACAATCCGGGCGGTTATCCCCGCAGGAATCTGTCCTGTGACTTGATGATGCGTGACCAGAACCTTTGCGCGACAGTGATCAAGCCGGAAGCGGATTGCATCGGGTCCAAAGCCGGTGAAAATCGGCACATATATGGCACCCAGCTTGAGCGCACCGATGATGGCAACCACCACCTCCGGACCCCGTGGCATCAAGCCGGCGACGCGGTCCCCCGATCGGACCCCAAGACGCTGCAGCAAGTTGGCAAAACGGTTGCTCGCCTCCGACAGATCGCGATATGTGAAACGACGTTCAGCTCCCTCCGATCCGATCGAGATCAGTGCAACCCGGCCACTTTCCGCATGCCGATCGACGATGGAAGATCCAAGCGATACTTTCTCGCCCGGCTTCCAGCCCAATGCCTCGTGCACTGTCTCCCAAGCGAACGACCGAACTACGTCGGCGTAGCTCTCAGGCGACATCCGAGCGCCCCCGCGCATCGCGCGAAGATCTCAAAAGCAATAGGTACGTATGATGGCCTTCGAGCACGATCTCATTGCGGTTATTGGTCAGGCTGACATTAAATCGGACCAGCGCCGCGCCGCGCGCAGGCTTTGGATCAATCGAGGCCACCTCGAAGCGGCTTGTGAGCCTGTCACCCACGAAAACCGGCTTCAAAAACCGGGCACCCTGCTCCACGAACGCCACCATGGCATCTTCCATCCGCCGCGACATCGGCGTCGCGCCCAGCGCCGTCATCGACATGACGAGCAAGCCATGTGCCAGCCTTTTGCCAAATCGTGTCTTGGCTGCGTAGGCGTCATCATAATGGATCGGATGATCATCGCCGGTCATATCGGCGAATGCCTTGAACTGGTCGTCCCCGATTCCACGCGCTTCGCCGGAAAAGGTTTGTCCGACCGTCAGATCATCCGCAAATATTTGTTCCAGAACTTGCCGGGTCACTTCGAACTCGTATCGTCCGCACGCAATACCACCGGCAACATCTTTCGCGTAAGGTCGCCTTGGATTTCGACGACCCTTGCCGATTGGTTGCCCTCTCGCCGGGTCGCACCGAACGTCGTCGGAAGGGTCAGAGCGGTTTCGAAGTCCTTTAGCGATTCCAGCGCCTTGACAAAGCCGCTCTGAGTGGGTTGAGCCCCGGCCCGCTTCAACCCCTCGATAAAGACCTGCGCTCCGCCATAACCAAGCAAGTCGCCGAGATCCGGCCGGCCCTGACGTGCGAGATCGGGGAACCGCTGCTCAAAGCTGTTGCGAAATTTCACCGCTGCCGGATCGTCGCTTTCCGGCAGAACTTTTAAGGTCACGATGTTCTGGGTCCCTGCGGCGGCTTCGCCGACGATCTGCGGGTATTTTCGGCTCCCGGCCGAATTCGCTCCCATGATTTTGGCCTTGAGGCCAAGCTGCTTCGCCTGGCGCGTGATGATGGCTGACGGATTGGGATAGCCATAGACAATCAGCACATCCGGAGCCGCCTGAATGGTGCGGGACAGTTGCGCCGTGAAATCGGTGTCGGAGATATTGAAAACCTCGTTACTGACCAACGGAATGTTCCGCCCGGCAAGCCGGCTCATCACGCTCTCCGCGCCGCGCTTGCCGTACTCATCGGATTGGCTGACAAGAGCGATCTTCTTGGCGCCAAGATGGTCGACCACGTAATCCGCCATTGCGGCGCCCTGCTGCCGATCATTCATCGGACCGGTGCGAAACAACATCGGAATCGGCGGCTCGGTGACAGCAGGCGTGGAAAACACAGAAACAAAAGTAGGCGTGCTTGAAGCCTTGAACGTGGGAACAAGAGCCTGGCCAACAGCGCTGGAAGCCGGTCCAAAAATGGCGAAGACCTGCTCCTGATCGACGAGCCGCTTGTAGGCCGCTATTGCCTTGGGCGGTGACGATTCATCGTCCAACGAAATCCATTCAATCTTCCGTCCATTGATCCCACCAGCCGCATTGACCTCCTCGAAGGCGATCGTGGCACCTGCAAGGTTTCCGGTGCCAAAGATCGCGAAGGGTCCCGTGAGGCTACCCAAAATGCCGATCTTAATTTCCTTGTCGGTAATGCCCGGTTCTGCGGCGCGGCTCCCTAGCGTGAATAATGAAACCAGCGCCGCCGCTATCAGCGCGACACCAGTGCAGCGTAGAATTTGCCGACCTCGAAAAGCCTGACCGCCGATCATTGCCACGCTCCTCCTTCTCGAAAAACGATAAAACTTCTTGATTATTGAGAATGCTATTATTACCTAGTGAGCCTTGTCAAGCGCCGGCAATTTGCGCGCCGGATCGATGGAGCTTTATTTGGAATCCAACAGCACCCCGCCTCTCGAGCGCTATTTTAGGGCGCTCGAGAGCATCGCAGTATCGGCAGACGGTTTAAGCGCCTCGGATATCGCCGATTGTTGCAACTTGCCGGTGCCGACTGCCCACCGCCTGTTGCAAAACCTGCAGCGGTCAGAACTCATTGCGAGCAGTGGCGGAACGCGCAAGGAATATCGACTCGGCGAGCGTCTCTTGCGGCTGTTGCATGCCGGATCTGATACCGGCTGGTTGTCGATCTCCGTCCAGCCCATTCTCGACAAGCTAGCCGACGAGCTGGCGGATACCTGCTACTTGGCTCGGTTGGTCGGCCATGAGGTCGTCTCGGTGGCTTGGGCGCCGCCAAATGGAGGGCTGCGCGGCTACGTCGTTCCCGGTCACGCACTTGCGCCGCATGTCGCCGCATCGGCCAAGGCGATCCTGGCATTTCAGTCGCAAGATCTTATCGACGAGGCGCTTGCAGAACCCTTGGCTAAATTGACTGCCAAGACGAAAACACGACGAAAGGCCGTCGATCAGGACTACCAGGCCGTTCGCAAGAATGGCTATGCGACCTGTTGGGATGAAATGGAAGTCGGCATGGGAGCGATTGCAGTACCGATCCACCTTCCCGGCGTCGGGGTCATGTATAGTCTCGGCGTAGCTGGTCTGATTGATCGATTAAAACGAAGGCCTGTCTCAGAGACTGTCGAATGGTTGCGCTCCGCTGCGGAACCAATTGCCCGTACCTTGCAATTCCGCCAGCCTCCCCATCGACCTAGCGTTCGGTCGGGGAAAAGAGAATCATCACAAGCGCGAACGCGCACGTGAAAGCCTGACGTTTCCGTAATGTGTCATTATGCGAATCCGCGGGCTCTACAAGGTCGACCGCCTGACCCGCTCTTTAGCGGACTTCGGACTATGCCGACCAGACAATCGAGCTGCTATGGCCTGTGGGCCGGCCGCTAGATGACGCTTGCGCGGCTGTTGCGCTGCTAACCCTGGGCACATCCGGACTCGACTTCGTGCGCGGAACCCATGCGCCACCGCGCGGGATAGAGTGGACATGAGCGGTCGAACAATCGGGCAGCTTGTGCCGATGCACACGGCCAAACTCCGATCTCGGCTGTATGAATTCGTTGTGCGGCGTCTCACAACCTAACGCTTTGAAAATATTGTCGCTTTTTCGACGCCGTTGTGATAGCCGCATAGAAAGAATGTACTTCAGCCGCCGCCAAGTGCGGCGCTCAGTCCCCGACTTTCGGTCCAACAGATTGTAATCATTAAGACAATTTGTGCGGGCCAAGCCGCGGCGTAACAATTGCTTAGTAAGAGGTATCAGTAACAGAAAAACGGCGACTTGGCAGCCCGGGGACAAAGATGAATTCTGCGTATCTCAAGTCGTTGGCGCATATTTCCCGCAATGTCGAGTTCGTCAGCGACGGCGACGAAGCCTTGGCGGCAATCGAACAACGAACGTTCGACTTGGTACTGCTCGACATTCGGACCCCAACCGCGGCGATACTGCGCACTGTCAAACTGAAAAGCCCTGACAGCGAAGTAGTGGTTGTCGCCAGCCAGCCAAACCTGGCGGGTGCAAAGGAAGCGGTGCGGCTCGGCGGCTACGATTACGTCGCCAAGCCGGTGGGACCGCACGAGGTCATCAATCTTTCCGGCGCCGCGCTGACCCACAAACGCTGGGCGCTCCACGCCGAGCAGAAGCCATGAAAATCTCACGCAGCGTGCTCGTTGTCGGCGACGACGAGGCGGTAATAAAAGCCTTTGAGCAAGTTTTTTCCGGCAAAGGGTTCGCCGTCGCGACGGCGCGTAGCGGCGAGGACGCGCTGTGGACGCTCGACCACGATAGCTACGACGCGGTGTTCACCGCGCTGGAGCTGCGCGGCCTGAGCGGTCTGGAACTTGCCGACGAGGTTCATGCTGAGAAGCCTCGGCTACCGGTATTCATTATCGCCGGCACCGAACCTACAACGTCCCAGGAACGCGCCGCAGCCGCGGCCACCGGCGTAGCCGGATTTTTGCGCAAGCCATTGTCGCCAGAACAGATCTCCGCGACCGCCGACCAAGTGTTGAAAGTCGTCGAATCGTTTGCCCCGCTGCAGCCCAGGACGGCCGAGGCCAAGACCGCGTCGCCATCTCCAACGAAGGTGTTTGTTTCGCGCCTTAGAGACATTGTTTTGTTTTTATTGGCGCCGATCGTCGGCCTTATCTACATTCTGCTCTTCCCGGTCGTCGGTTTCGGCATGCTCATCTGGCTTGGCCTCACCAGGGTCAGCGCGAAGCGTGAGATATCTGAAATTGCCGCACCCGCACCGCTGTCGGGGCACGCCCGGCCAAGCATTCTGATAACCGTTGTCAAGATATGCGGCGTGGCTTTGATCGGAATCGCCTACGGACTCGTCGGTCCCATACTGGGGCTCGGTGTGCTCGCCTGGTTCTTCTTCGAGGCCTGGGGAAAGCTCGGTGCCGAGGTGATAAAGCCGAGCGAGACGTAACGGAGCATGCGCGACGGAGCGTGCTCGCGCAGTCTTGACCGGCTGCGCCGACGATGACTGCAGATTTGCCGGGGGCATGGACATGACAGGCCGTTCAAAAGTCGCAGCATGGCTCGTGACGGGCGCCGTCTCGGCCGCTGCATCGATTGTGGGCTGGGCACCAGTCCTCGCCGCGGACTCCACGGCCGGCGCGACCGCCGCCGCGCAGCAGGTCGGCAACCCCGCCAACGATACCTGCTTGACCTGTCACGGCAACCCAAGCTTCGCTGCCCCCGGCGCCGACGGGAAATTGAGCGCGCTATACGTGATCAAAGACAAGTTCGGCAATAGCGTGCACGGCAAATTGCTCTGCACGCAGTGTCATACCGACATCACCGACGTCCCGCAAAAGACAGGAGACAAACACCAGAGCGCCGTGGCACGCGCCGCGTGGCGGCTGGACATCCCGAATATCTGCGGCACGTGTCACACGGCGGAGCGTGCACAATACGCGACATCGGTGCACGGCACTGCGGTTCTCAACAACAAGAATCCGGCGGCGGCGGTCTGCTCGGATTGTCACACCACCCACGCCATCGCCAATCCGACGACGGACGCCGCCAAACTAAGCATCACGCAGAACTGCGGCACCTGCCATGCCGAAAACCTGAAGACCTACACCGATACCTACCATGGCAAGGTCAACACCCTCGGCTACGCTTACACGGCGAAGTGTTTTGATTGCCACGGCAATCATAACATCCTCAAAGTGAATGATCCGCATTCCACCGTGTACCCCGCCAACCGGGTCAAGACTTGCCAGAAATGCCATCTCAATGCCACTGCCGGTTTTGCCACGTTCGAACCGCACGGCACGCCGCATGACTTCGCGCGCTATCCGATGATCTGGCTGGCATCGAAGTTTCTGCTGCTCATGGTCTCCGCCATGCTGGCGTTCTTCTGGATTCACGCTGCGCTTTGGTTCTATCGCGAATTCAAGGAGCACGCGCAGCGCAAGTTGCAGACTTACATCAAAGCGGCTGAATTGAGCGACGCCAAATTCAAGGGCAAATACTACGAGCGCTTCCCGCTGGTCTGGCGCGCCGCTCACCTGATTTTCGCCGTCAGCTTGATGGTCATGGTATTGACCGGCATGTCGGTGTTGTATGCCGAAACGTCATGGGCGTCGGCCGTGATGCACTGGCTCGGCGGCCCGAAGGTCGAGGCGGTAATTCACCGGACATTCGCCGTGGTGTTTGTGACGGTGTTCGTTATCCAGCTGGCTTATTTCGTGGGCTACCTCATCCGCAACCGGGGAACCTTCGAGTGGTTCGGACCGAATTCGCTGTTTCCGCGGGCGCAGGATGTGCGGGACATGCTTGCAATGTTCCGATGGTTCTTCGGCATGGGACCGCGGCCGGTATTCGATCGCTGGACCTACTGGCAGAAATTCGACTTCTGGGCGCCGTTCTCGGTCGTGAGCATCGTCATCACTTGCGGTGTGATGCTGTGGTCGCCGACTGTGACGGCCGCATTCCTGCCGGGCTGGGTGTTCAACGTGGCCACGATCTTCCACGGCGAAGGCGCCTTGCTCGCGGTGCTGTTCCTGTTCACGGTGCATTTCTTCAACAATCACTTCAGGCCAGACAAATTTCCGCTGGAGGTCGTAATGTTCACCGGCGCGATGCGGCTGGAACAATTCAAGCAAGAGCATCGCGTCGAATACAACCGCTTGCTTGCTGCCGGCGAGCTGGAAAAACACCTGGTCGACGCCCCTTCGCGGCCGATGAGCGTGGGCGCGACGATCCTGGGCTTCACCCTCCTCGGCATCGGCCTGCTGCTGCTGGCCTTCGTGCTGAGCGGGATGTTTGGGATCGGCTCGTGACGGAGCTGACCGAGCCGCCGCGCCTCGCTCAATAGAGCGAAGGCACGAGACGCCGGGCTTTGACAATCTTCAAGTCGGTAATGCCTAGTCTCCCGATTCCGAGGTTCGCATCATTATGCGGCACCCTCGTTTGCGAACTTCGGAATCGAAGGACACTAGCAACGTATTGATCTAGTGTGGCTTTGGTTCAGAAGTCCGCATGACGAGTTCGCGGCAAAAATGATGC
>Ga0187891_1000108_pt1 | contig 88880 bp, 78 predicted proteins | sample June2016WEW_21_4_FD_132990 | JGI IMG/M metagenome (GOLD analysis project Ga0187891, IMG submission 132990) | Peatland microbial communities from SPRUCE experiment site at the Marcell Experimental Forest, Minnesota, USA - June2016WEW_21_40 | ecosystem: Environmental > Terrestrial > Soil >... | reverse complement strand
TCGTTTGCGAACTTCGGAATCGAAGGACACTAGCAACGTATTGATCTAGTGTGGCTTTGGTTCAGAAGTCCGCATGACGAGTTCGCGGCAAAAATGATGCGGACTTCTGAACCGCCACACTACGACGCGAGCTTGCTGGCGGCCGCCTCCGCCGCCATGCGCCGCAATGCGAAGCGTTGTAGTTTACCGGTTTCGGTGCGCGGCAGGCCAGTCACGTATTCGATCGCACGGGGATATTTGTAGGGCGCCACCGTCGATTTGACGTGCTCCTGCAGCGCGCGGGTCAGCGCCATGTCGGCGGCAACGCCTGGCTTGAGCACCACATAGGCCTTGACGATTTGTCCGCGCTCCGCATCGGGCTGGCCGACGACGCCGCATTCCGCGACGGCCGGATGAATCAACAACACCGTTTCCACCTCCGGCCCGGCAATGTTGTAGCCCGCCGAAATGATCATGTCGTCGGAGCGCGCCTGGTACCTGAAATAGCCGTCGGCGTCCTCGATGTAGGTGTCGCCGGTGACGTTCCAGCCTTGCTGCACGTACTCGGTCTGCCGCCTGTCGCCGAGATAGCGGCAGCCGGTCGGCCCGCGCACGGCGAGACGCCCTGCTTTGCCCGCTGGCAACTCGCGGCCGGCCGCATCGATGACGCGCGCTTCGTAGCCGGACACCGGCTTTCCGGTCGCGCCGGCCCGCGTCGCCGCTTCCGGCGAACCGATGAAAATGTGCAGCATCTCGGTCGAGCCGAGGCCGTCGATGATGCGGATACCGGTCGCCGCCAGCCAGGCGTCGAACGTGGCGGCGGGCAATGTCTCGCCCGCCGAGACGCATTTTCGCAGCGACGAGAGGTCGTGCTCCGCGAGCTTGCCGAGCATATAGCGGTAAGCAGTCGGCGCGGTGAAACAGATCGTCGCGCGGAATCTGCCGATCGCGGCGAGCAGATCGTCCGGCGCCGCCTTCTCCAGCAGGATCGCCGCGGCGCCCACGCGCAGCGGAAACAGCACGAGCCCGCCCAGCCCAAAGGTGAACGCGATCGGCGGCGAACCGATGAAGCGGTCGTTATGACCAGCACGCAGCACGTATTTGCCGAAGGTGTCGCAGATTGCCAGCAGGTCGCGATGAAAATGCATGGTGCCCTTGGGCACGCCGGTCGTGCCCGACGTAAACGCGATCAGGCACACGTCGTCGCTCGCGGTATCGCAAGCGTCGAAATGCTCATAGCCCGGTTTCCTCATCAGGGCTTCGAGGCTGTCGCCGGCGCCCGACCCCCAATAGACGATCCGTTCGAGCACGGGCGCGAGCGGTCTCGTCTTCTCCATTTCGTCCGCGAGCCGCGCGTCACAGAGCGCCAGCCGGATCGCGGCCTTGACGACCGGGAACGCGATTTCCTTGGCGCGCAACAGCGGCATGGTCGCGACCACGACGGCGCCGGCCTTGATGACCGCAAAATACGCAGCCACCATCATCGGGCTGTTTGGTCCGCGCAGCAGAACCCGGTTTCCGGGAACGACCCCGACATCGCGGGTGAGCACGTTGGCGATGCGATTTACCCGCTCCGCCAAATCGGCATAGGACAAGCGCTCCGCGGGCGAGATCAGGCAGTCGCGGTCGCCGTGCCCGGCAGCGAGCCAATCGTCGACGAATGCGCTCACGCAGTTCAGGCGGTCCGGATAGCGCAAATCCGGCAGGGTGAACAAAAAGTCCGGCAGCAAATCGGGTGAAGGCAGATGATCCCGCGCAAACGTATCGATGTGTGCCGAGCGGATCATGGGTGCGTCATTCCTGCACGTCCCGCAACGGAGCGATCACAACGGATCTACTGGCCCTCGAACACCGGCTTTCGCTTGTCCGACCGGACCGGCGCTGATCATCGTGCCGGTTCTCCGGAAATCGCGCTGCGCGCCGACGCCTTGGTCTTGGCGAGAAGCCGCATCAAGGCCTCGATGTCGGCGGACGTCAAATCGGAGAATATCTCGGCGATCCAACCCTCGTGGGCCCGCGCCATGGCCCGGAAGGCGCGGCGTCCTTCCGGGGTCAGGCTGACAAGCTGTGCCCTGCGGTCGCTGCGGGACTGACGCCGATCCAACAGGCCCAACGCCATCAGCCGTTCCGACAGCCCGGTGACGTTGCCGTTGGAGACCATCATGCGCTTTGAAAGCTCGCCGAGCGTCATGCCGCCGGGCGCCTTGTCGAGTTGCGCCATCAGGTCAAATCTCGGCAAGGTGACGTCGAATTCCTGGCGCAGCCGACGGCGCACCTCGCCTTCGATCAACGTGGTGCAGGTCAACAGCCGCAGCCAGAGCCGCAATTCGCTTTCATGGTCGCCGGGCCGTTCGGTGACCTTGGTTTCCGCGTCCAGCGGGATGCTTGTCGTTTCCTGCACGCGATGCCTCGTTGTCAGCTCGGGAAGCACGGCGGGGCGATTCGCAACCGGTGGAAATCATTTTAAGGTTCAAATTTATAGGCTTCAAGTAGCCCCTGTCTGCCGCAACAGGCGCTGCAAATCTGCCGCACTAGCCGGCCATGACTTCGCCGCCGGCAATGACGATGGCCTGGCCGGTGATGGAAGCCGCATCCGCAGAGGCGAGCCACAGCACCGTTCTCGCCACCTCCTCCGGCGTCACCAGACGGCCCTGCGGGTTCGACGCGGCGAGGGTTGCGCGCGCGTCGTCACGGCTGCGCTTGGTCTTGGCCACGATGGTGTCGACGGCGCGCTCGAACAGCGGCGTGTCGGTATATCCCGGACAGACCGCATTGACCGTGATGCCGGCACGGGCGAACTCAAGCGCGAGGCTGCGGGTCAGCCCGATGACGCCGTGCTTGGCAGCCACGTAGGCCGCCACGTAGGGATAGCCGACAAGTCCCGCCGTCGAGGCGATGTTGATCACCCGTCCGGCACGGTTGACGATCATGTCAGGCACGACTTCTCTGGTCACCAGGAACGTGCCGGTGAGGTTCACCGCGAGCACGTGCTGCCAGGTCGCCAAATCGATTTTCGCGAACGGCGCGCTTGGCGCCTCGCCGGCATTGTTGACCAGGACATCGACCGGGCCGAAGGCCTTGCGCGCGGCGGCGACGCCGGCGTGGACTTTCTTCTCGTCGGTGACATCGAAATCGGCCACCACATGAGCCCGGGTCCGTTCCAAGGACGCCTGTACCGCGACCAGCGGATCGCGGCGGCGGCCGATCAGGCTGACGCGTGCGCCGGCTCCGGCGCAGGCGGCTGCAATCGCCGCGCCGATGCCGGTTCCGGCGCCGGTGACGAGCACGTGCCGATTGTGGAGCGAGCCAATTGTCACGATCGTCGTTGCTCCCGCTCAGGCCGGCGGCGAAGCGGCCGCCGCGCGGGCGAGGTTGGTTTCGTATTGGCTCTTGCCGGAGAGATATTGCTTCGGCCAGAGCACCGACTTGACCCCGATTTTGGCGGCTTCGTGCAGCGTCCAGGCCGGATCGGCCAGATGCGGCCGGGCAATGGCGCACAGGTCGGCGCGGCCGGCGCCGATGATCGAATTGGCATGGTCGGCTTCCGAAATCGCGCCGACGGCGATGGTGGCGATGCCGACCTCGTTGCGGATCTTGTCGGCAAACGGCGTCTGATAAAGCCGGCCGTAAACCGGCTTGTCATCATGCCAGACTTGCCCGGACGAGCAGTCGATCATATCGGCGCCGGCGGCCTTGAACAGCCGCGCGAACAGCGCCGCGTCTTCCGCCGTGTTGCCGCCTTCCGTCCAGTCGTGACACGACAACCGCACCGACATCGGCCGGTCCGCCGGCCAGACCTCGCGAACCGCGCGGAAGATTTCGAGCGGGTAGCGCGCACGGTTCTCCGGCGAGCCGCCGAATTCGTCGGTGCGACGGTTGGTCAGCGGCGAGAGAAAGCTCGAGAGCAGATAGCCATGCGCGCAATGCAGTTCGAGAACGTCGAAGCCGGCCTTGGCGCCGCGGCTGGCGGCGGCACAGAAATCCGCCTTCACCCGCTGCATGTCGTCGCGGGTCATCTCGCGCGGCACGGCGCCGTTCGTCAGATAGGTCACCGGCGAGGCCGACATCACCGGCCAATTGCCGTGCTCCAGCGGCTGATCGACGCCTTCCCACGGCACCCGGGTCGAGCCCTTGCGGCCGGAATGGCCGAGCTGCAGTCCGGCCTTGGCCGGAGTCGTGTGAATGAAATCGACCATGCGTTTCCAGACTTCCCCCTGCTCGTCGTTCCAAAGACCGAGGCACCCCGGCGTGATGCGCGCGTCCGGCGACACGCAGGTCATCTCGCCGAAGACGAGTCCCGCCCCGCCCAGTGCGCGACTGCCCAGATGCACCAGATGGAAATCGTTCGGCATGCCGTCGACAGCCGAATACATCGCCATCGGCGAGACGACGATACGATTAGGCAAGGTGACGCCGCGGATGGTGTAAGGCGTGAACATCGGCGGCACCGTCGGGCTGTTCGACAGCAGATTGAGGCCGCAGCGCGCCGCGAACCAGCGTTCGTAGCCTTCCAGCCATGTCTTGTCGCGAAGCCGCAGGTTCTCGTGACTGATGCGCTGCGAACGTGTCAGCAGCGAGTACATGAACTGCTCCGGCTCGAGCGTGTCGGCATAGCGGCTGCCGACCACCTCGAACCACTCCATGGCGTTGCGCGCCGCGTTCTGGATACGGGCGACATCGATGGCGCGCACCCGCTCGTAGGCGGCCAGCACGTCGGGAATGTTGTCCGCCGTGGCGCCGAGGCTGCGAAATTGCCGGGTCAGCTCGATGGCGTCTTCGAATGCCAGCTTGGTGCCGGACCCGATGGCGAAATGCGCGGTGTGAGCGGCGTCCCCCATCAGCACGACGTGGCTGCGGCCGTTGAAGTGGCTCCAGGCACCGCAGACCAGCCGGTTGAAATTCAGCCAGGCCGAGCCGCGCAGGTGTCGGGCGTTGCTCATCAGCTTGCCGCCATCGAGCACTTCGCTGAACAGCTCCTCGCAGAACGCGATCGAGCGCGCCTCGTCGGCGTTATCGAGCCCGTGCGCCTTGAAGATTTCTTCCGTCGTCTCGACGATGAAGGTCGAGGTGTTTTCGTCGAATTTGTAGATATGGGCCTGGAACCAGCCGTGCTCGGTGCGGCGGAAATCGAAGGTAAAGGCGTCGTAGCGCTTATTGGTGCCGAGCCAGATAAAGCGGTTCGGCCGCACCACCAGATCGGGCTTGAACACGTCCTGGTATCGGTTGCGAATCTTGGAGTTGATGCCATCCGAGGCGATCACGAGGTCGGCATCCGGGAACTCAAGATCGGAATCGACCTCACGGTCGAAGACCAGTTCGACGCCGAGCTCCTCGCAACGTGCCTGCAGGATATTGAGGAGCTTCTTGCGGCCGATGCCGACGAAGCCGTGGCCGGTGGTGCGCATGCGCCGGCCTTTGATCAGCACCTCGATGTCGTCCCAATGATTGAAGGCGCTTTCGATCGCGTGCGCGGTCTGCGGGTCCCAGGCGCGCATGGTCTCCATCGTGGCGTCGGAAAACACGACTCCCCAACCGAACGTGTCGTAGGGACGGTTGCGTTCGATCACCGTCACCTGGTGCGCCGGGTTCTCCTTCTTCATCAGAAGCCCGAAATAAAGCCCCGCCGGGCCGCCGCCGATGCAAACAATGCGCATATTGTTCTCCGTGCATTCCGGCTCCGCCTGGTTCGAGGCGGAACCTTGGCAGTGGGTCCGAACCGGCGAAAGCATTTGTCACAAGCGGAACAAGCGCAGTCGAATCTTAAGGCAATTATACGGGAGGTTATCGGGGCCGGGGTCAACCATTAATATTCGCGGCCTCATCCAGGAGAATGTTAGGGAGAAACAGATGGCTAAGACGAAGCGTCGATATTCGCCCAGCGCGAGCAAGGACGTCGAGAGCGAGATGCGCCGCTATAAGCGCGGCACCGCCAAAAGCGGCAGGGGCGGCAAAGGCGGCAAGGTGAAGAGCCGTAAGCAAGCGATCGCGATCGGCCTGTCCAAAGCGCGAAAGGAGGGAAAGAAGGTTCCCAGGAAGCCGGCGTGAAGCCGCCGGCGTTGCGTCACGCTCTCCGGCGCAGCCGGAAGAAATCGCGCCGGCCTTTGTCTTTCTTTGTCTTTTTGGCGGCTCCGGCCTGCTCCAGCTACATCACCGGCGAAATCCTGCCGGTGATCGGCGGCTACTCGGCCGGCTGAAAGCGGACTTATTCGTCAAGAACGGCGCGCACCTTGGCCGCAAGCTGATCGAGCGTGAACGGCTTGCCTTCCACCGCCATGCGGCCCAACTTGCATCGCGTTTCGGCCGCGCCGTGGCGCGGCCGAAAACTCTCTCCAGTCCTTACAAATTACTCGTAGGACTTTTTGCAAGGCGGATTGTCACGCCCCGGCGGAACGAACTTGTCGAAGGCCACCTTGGAGAAGCCGAGCCGCTCCTGCACGTTCGGTATCACCTTGACCACCTTGCTGATGAGGTCGCCTTTTTCATCCTTGACGACTTCGGTGACGAAATTCGTGCCGATCGCCTGGCGGTTCTCGTCGAGCGTGATCTTTCCGTTCGGTGCGTCCAGCTCGATCTTGTTCAAGGCTTCGCGGAACTTCTTGTTGCTGTCCGAAAGATCGCCCTTGACCTGGTCGAGTGCCTTAAACACCGCGTCGGCCGAGTTGTAGTAGTTGATGGCAAGCAGCGAGGGGCTGGAGAAGGCGTTCTTGAAGAAGCCGGTCTTCGCGTGCTGTTGATAGGCCTTCACGAACGCCTGCCATTTCGGGTTCGGGTCGTTGTCGGCCATACCGCTGGCGGCGATGGTGCCGATCAGCGCTTCCTTCGCCTTGCCCTTTGACGACAGCACGGTCTGATCGACCATGATCGAACCGCCAAGCAGATGGGCATGGCCGCCGGCCTGCTGGTATTGGTTGAGGAAGTTCACGGCGTCGGCACCGCCGAGGCCGAGATAGACGGCGTCGACGTCATCGGGCAGTGACGAAATAACCGAAGCGAAGTCCTTGGTGCCGAGCGGCACCCAGAAACGCTTGGTGATCTCGCCGCCGGCCTTGCAGTACTCGACCGTCAGTCCCATCACCTGCGTGTAGACGAAGGAGTAGTCTTCGCCGACCGTCGCGATCTTCTTGTAGTGTTTGACGTTGTACGCGTAGTCACCGAGACCCGCTTGCCACTGCGCACCGTCCAGGTTGGTACGATAGAACGTCGGCGACGGAGCGATACCGGCGGATGGATCTCCATACGTCGTCTCGAGCGCGCCGGATCCCGCATTTATGACCGTGATTTGCGGCTGGGTCTTCGAGTAATCGCGGATCGCGATGCCTTCGGAACCTGAAAGCGGCGAGATCAGGATGTCGACCTTGTCCTGTTCGACCAGCTTCTTGGCGGCGCGAACCGCTGAATCCGGACTGGCGTCCGTCGCGCCGACGATGGTTTCGATTTCCTTGCCGGCGACCTTGCCGCCGTGTGCTTCAACCGCGAGCTCGTAGCCGCGCATGCCGTCCTCGCCGAGAACGGTGTAGGTGCCTTCGAGTGTCGCGGTGACGCCGACTTTGAGTTTGTCGGCGGCGTTAACCGACCCAGTGCCGACGAGCGCGGCGAAACCGACCGCGGTCGCAATTCCAAAGCCCTTGTGCATGGGGTTCCCTCCTGATTTTCGAGCGCCGTGAGACGGCGCCGCTTGCCGGTCGAATGGCGCTTGTGCGTTGTTGCGAGGATTTGAGCGTCGCCCGGCGTCCGACCGAAGAGCAAATCGTAGCAGCGCCCGGACTGATGGGACAAGCCGCCAACGGCTAAAGCAGGCCGTGCGGACATGTCTACCAGTCTGATTCTTGGTACGGCAAAGATTGGGGCTGCGGTCCAACCTGCCAGCCACCGGCTGATCACCCACTTGTCAATTACGGCACGGCGTCGTTTAATCCGCCAAACAAAACAATAATGTGTGCCCCCTAGGGAGACAGCGTATGAGTACCGCTTTGGCGGTCTGCCATGGCTCCTTCGGCCGAGTGACCGTCTACCGGCTGGACAAGCCGATGCGGACGCACGCCCATCGCGAGGGTCATTTGACCTTTCTTTTGAGCGGGCAGCCGGCAATCGTCACGATTGCTAACGTTCCCCATTTGGTCGATCAAGCCGCTGGCGTCGCGATTAACCCTTGGCAGCCGCATTCTTTTCAGCCTTGTTCTGACGACAAACCGTCAGTTTTTCTGGTCGCCTACATCTGCGATCAATGGCTCGACCGCGATCAGGAGGGCCGCGGCAGCCTTCGTTTCGGAGCAAACGACCTGCGGGTGGGAACGACTCTCCGTTCCATCTGTGCCAGCCTCGCTCACGCGCTGGTGTCGAACGCCAGCTATCGGATCGTGAATCGCTATTTGAATCAGCTGTTTGACGCGAGTTTCGACGAGTCCTGGAAGAGCGCAGGGCGATCCAATCTAAAGTCGCAACCGCAGACGTCGATCGACTTCCGCGTTCGTAAATCGCTGCGCATTTTGGACAACGCCCTTACCGACGGTATCGAACTCGACATTGTGGCCCGCGACGCCGGGCTGTCGCGCCCGCATTTCTTCAAGCTGTTCCGCGAGAACACCGGGGTAACCCCGGCGCTCTACGCAAACACGATGCGCATCGAGCGAGCGCTGGACCGATTGACGCGCTCGCAGACCTCGGTCACCGACATCGGCTACGAACTCGGCTTTTCGTCACAGAGTCATTTCACCCATTTCTTTTCCGCGAATGTCGGGATCGCGCCCACGCAATACCGGACCATCGCCCGGGTTGTGAGCGAGTAGGCGCGCGCAAAAAACAGACTATCGAGCATGTCGCTGCGCCTGAGCTCGGGTAGTTTTCGGGGAAAATCGGAGGGCGCGCAAGGTGGCCACAGCGTCTGGCGATAACAGCGGAGTCCGGGGGCCGGCGCGCGGCGATGCGCTTGGCCGTTGGGTCGGACATCACCCCATTGCTGCACTTGCCGTCGCCGTTGCCATCATCGTCGTGCTCTGGCTGGTCCTGGCGCCATGGCCGGCCGGATTTGAGGACATATTCGGCCGCAAGCGCCTGTTCATCAATGCGATCTTCAACGGGATCACGCTCGGGGGGCTTTATTTTCTCGTCGCCACCGGCTTCACGCTGATTTTCGGCCTCATGCGCAACGTCAATCTCGCCCATGGCTCACTCTATTTGTTCGGCGGCTACATGGGCTACGAGGCAGGCGAATGGACCGGTTCATGGCTGTTTGGTTTCGTCATTGCGTTTATTAGCTGTGCCATTGTCGGCATGGCCATGCAGTTCTTCATCTTTCGCCGAATGGAGGGGCAGGACCTGCGGCAGACGCTGGTGACGCTCGGGCTGTCCATCATTTTTTCCGATCTGATGGTCTGGGTGTGGGGCGGCAATGCCATCCAGATCGACACGCCGGATTATTTGATGGGACCGACGCCGACGCCCATCGTCGTGGCGGTCAAGTCAAGCGGCGACGCGGTATTCCTGCAATATCCGCGCGTGCGGCTCGTGATTTTCGTCGCCGCGGTGCTGATCGGCATCGGCATGTGGCTGGCACTGCATCGCACGCGGATTGGCGTGATGATCCGCGCCGGAGTTGACGATCGCGACATGCTGTCGGTCCTTGGCTACCGGGTTCAGCTGCTCTTCATCCTGGTATTCGCCTTCGGCGCCGGCCTGGCGGGGATAGCCGGCATTGTCGGCGGAACCTTCCAGTCAATCTCACTCGGCGAAGATTCGCATTTTCTGCTGGCGTCGCTGCAGGTGGTGATCGTCGGCGGAATGGGTTCGATCCCTGGCGCGGCGCTCGGCGCCATCATTATCGGCTGCGCCGAACAACTCGGCCAAACTTACTTCCAGAATTACGCGACCGTTGTGACCTTCGTGATCATGGTCATCGTGCTCGCCCTGCGTCCGCAAGGACTGTTGGGGAGGCGCTGATGGCGCTGGTGCAAATCACGGATTCCCCGTCGCTGGGCGAGGTGCAGCGCACCAGTACGCTGTCGCGCTGGGCCTCGCAGCACGCGGCGATTTTGCTGCTCGGCCTTGTATTGCTGATCCTGCCCGTGATGGCCAGCGATTTCATCCTCGTTCAGGTGGTCGGCTGGGCGATGATCCTCGGCATCATCGCGCTGTCGCTGATGTTCCTCGCCGGTTATGGCGGCATGGTCAGCCTGGCGCAAATGACGGTGGCCGGCGTCTCCGGCTACATGATCACCGTATTCGGCGCGAGCTCGCTTCCGGCGATCAGCTTGTTCTGGCCGTGGTGGGTCGCCGCCCCGATCGCAATCGCCATCGCCGTCGCCTTCGGAGCACTGACCGGCGTGCTGTCGTCGCGCACCGAAGGCATCTATACGATCATGATCACGCTGGCGATCGCTGCGGCTTTTTTCTATCTCACGCTGCAGAACTGGCCGATTTTTAATGGCTTCGCCGGCTTCACCACGATTCCGGCGCCGATCGCTTTCGGCGTCAACTGGAAGCATCCAGTGCCGCTCTATTACCTGATCCTGTTCTTCGCCGCGCTCAGTTACATGGCGGTCCTCTACGTCTCGCGCGCGCCGTTTGGGCTCGCGCTGCAAGGCGTGCGCGATAATCCGCGCCGCATGGAAGCCATCGGCTACAACGTCACCGCCCACCGCGTCGCGGCCTATGCTTTCGCGGCGCTGTTCGCCGCGATCGGCGGCATCCTGATGGTATGGCTCAATAATCAGATCTCACCCGGTTCGACCGGGGTCGAAGCCTGCATCGATCTTCTGATTATTGCCGTCGTCGGCGGGCTTGGTCACCCGATTGGGGCGTTTGTCGGCGCGATTATCTACGTGATCTTGCGCACCTTCGCGCTCGATTCACTGGTCGCAATCGGTCTTGATGGTCGGCGCTTTCAGACGCTGATCGGCCTTTGCTTCCTCGTCATTGTTTTGTTTTCTCCGGACGGCGTCATCGGGCTGTGGCGGCGCTGGGTAGCGCGCGCGGGCGGCGGCAGGAGCGGCCCTTGAGCATGATCGCCGAACGATTAGCCGCCGCCGGAACCGGCAACGCGATTGAGTTGCGCGGCGTGAGCCGGACGTTCGGCGCGCTTTCGGCCTTGACCGATATCACGCTGAGTGTGCGTCCGGGAGAGCGCCGCGCGGTGCTCGGGTCGAACGGAGCGGGCAAGACGACCTTACTCAATTGCGTGACTGGCGATTTTCCGCCGACGTCGGGCACGGTGCGCTTTTTCGGCGAGGATGTGACAACGCTGCCGCCGCACGAGCGCATCCGCCGCGGACTCCGTCGCACCTACCAGATTTCATTGCTGTTTCAGCGTCTCACGGTGCGTGAGAACGTCTATCTAGCTTGTCGCGGCGTCTCGCGCAGCCGTTTCTCCTTCATCCGCACGCGCGCCAGCGACGCGATCATGCAGTCGGTCGCAGACCTCGTCTCCCTTGTCCATCTTGAGACGGTGATCGATCGTCTGGTCGGGGAGCTGGCGCACGGCCAGCAGCGCCAGCTCGAGATCGCGCTGGCGCTGGCCGGCGCGCCGCGCTTCATCCTCTTCGACGAACCGGCGGCAGGGCTTTCGCCAAATGAGCGGGGCGACCTGGTCGCAATCCTCACCGCGCTTCCCGCCCACATCGGCTACATCATTATCGAGCATGACATGGACGTTGCTCTGCGCGTCGTGGAGAACGTCACGATGATGCACAACGGGCGCATCTTCAAAGAAGGTTCCCCAAGCGAGATCGAGGCGGACCCCGAGGTACAGCAACTGTATTTGGGGGGCGGCCATGGCTGAACGTAGCTCCCCCCACCTTTTGGAGATTAAAGGGCTCAACGTCTTCTACGGCCGCAGCCACGCCCTTCAGGGCGTGGATTTGACGCTCGAGCACGGCGTCCTCTCGCTGGTGGGACGCAATGGGATGGGAAAGACGACGCTCTGCAACGCGATCGTCGGCCTGATCCCGGTCGCCAGCGGCTCGATCCGTTTCATGGGAGAGGAGCTCGTCGGCCGCACGCCGGCGGAGATCGCGCGGCTCGGCCTCGGCTATGTGCCGCAGGGCCGGCGCCTGTGGCCCTCTCTTACGGTCGATGAGCACCTCCAGCTTGCTGCCGGCAATGGCCGCTCGCAGTGGACGATCGCCCGCATCTACGAAACCTTCCCGCGGCTGGCGGAGCGGCGCACCAATCGCGGCAATCAGCTCTCCGGCGGCGAGCAACAGATGCTCGCTGTTTCGCGTGCGCTCCTTCTCAACCCGCGCCTCCTCATCATGGACGAACCGACCGAGGGCTTGGCTCCGATCATCGTCGAGCAGGTCGAAGAGATTCTGGTTGGTCTCGGCGAACAAGGCGACATTGGTATCCTCGTTGTCGAGCAAAACATCGGCGTGGCTACGGCGGTGGCCGAGAAAGTCGCGATCATGATCAACGGGCGCGTCAACCGGATCATGGACGCGGCGCGTCTGCAGGCAGACCGCGAACTGCAACAAAGGCTGCTCGGCGTCGGGCAGCACGGCCAGGCGGAACCTGCCGAAGAGCCCACCGAGGCGCCGGTCACACCAGGCGAGCGCCGGCCGGCCAAGCCGCGCGGCCCGGTCCGCGTCTACGTGGCAAATCCGACGATGCCGACGCGCTGGTCGCCGCCGGTCCCCATCACCCAGATCGAAACAGCCGCACGCACGCACACGGCTGCACCTGAGCCGGCGACGAGCGGCGCGGCGCCGGCGGTCGAGCTGCGGCCGATGCACCGCGCCGGCGCGGCGCCCGTGATCGTCGCAGGAACGCTCGACACCAAAGGCACCGAGCTGCGTTTCATTCGCGACCAGATTGCCGCCGCCGGCGTGCGGGTGATCCTGGTCGATCTTTCCACGACCGGCGGGCCGTCGCCGGCCGACGTGCCGCCGCACCATGTTGCAGCGTATTTTCGCGGCGGTCCCAACGCCGTCTTCAGCGGCGAACGCGGTGGCGCAATCGCCGCGATGGCCGAGGCGTTCGAGGCCTGGATTCAGCGGCAGCAACCGGTCGGCGGCCTAATTTCAGCCGGCGGATCGGGCGGCAGTTCGCTGGTCGCGCCGGCGATGCGGGCGCTGCCGATCGGCGTGCCAAAGGTCCTCATCTCATCGGTCGCGTCGGGCAATGTCGCTCCTTATGTAGGTCCGTCCGACATCATGATGCTGTACTCGGTGACTGACGTCGCCGGGCTCAATTCGGTAACGCGCCAGATCCTCGCCAACGGCGCCGCGGCGATGGTCGGAATGGTCAAGGCGCGCGTCGCCGGTGCCGACCGCGATCGAACGCCGGCGCGGCGCGGCGAAAAGAAGCTGGCGATCGGTCTGACCATGTTCGGGGTGACCACGCCTTGCGTCGACGCCATCGTCGACGCACTCGAAGAAGACTTCGAGTGTCTGGTTTTCCACGCCACCGGCGTCGGCGGGCAATCGATGGAGAAGCTCGTCGACGCCGGCGCGCTGGCGGGCGTCATCGACATCACCACGACCGAGGTCTGCGATCTTCTGTGCGGCGGTGTGCTGCCGGCCACGGAGGATCGGTTCGGAGCGATCGCGCGCACCAGAGTCCCCTATATCGGATCGTGCGGCGCGCTCGACATGGTGAATTTCGGGCCGATGGACAGCGTGCCCGAGCGTTACCGCGGCCGCACGCTCCACGTGCACAATCCGACCGTAACGCTGATGCGCACGACAGCCGAAGAGAACGTGCGGATCGGCCGCTGGATCGGCGAACGGCTCAACCGCATGGACGGCCCGGTGCGCTTCTTCCTGCCGGGAGGCGGGGTCTCGGCGCTCGATGCACCAGGGCGGCCGTTCTCGGACCCGAATGCCGACGAAGAGCTTTTCAGATCGATCGAGACGACCGTTCGGCAAACCGCTTCGCGGCGCCTGATCCGGCTGCCGATGCATATCAATGAGCCACGCTTTTCTGCGGAAGTCGTCGCCGAATTTCGCCGCTTGTTCGGCGGCCGGTCCGTCCGCCGGCGAGCAAAGGGATAACCGCATGCCCCGCGTCGCGCGCTCCGACATCCTCGCTCGTTTCCACGCCATGAAAGTGCGCGGCGAGCCGATCATTGGCGCCGGCGCCGGAACCGGCCTGTCGGCGAAAGGCGAGGAAGCAGGCGGTGCCGATCTTATCGTCATCTACAATTCGGGACGGTACCGCATGGCCGGCCGTGGATCGCTCGCCGGCATGATGCCGTATGGCGACGCCAACGGTGTGGTGCTCGAAATGGCCCGCGACGTGTTGCCGGTCGTGGTCCATACCCCGGTGCTCGCCGGCGTGTGCGGCACCGATCCGTCGCGTCAAATGGATGTCTTCTTGGATGAAATCCTGCGGCTGGGTTTCAGCGGGGTGCAGAATTTCCCCACGGTGGGACTGATCGACGGCCGCTTTCGCGCAGGTCTCGAGGAGACGGGCATGGGCTATGCCCGCGAGGTCGAGATGATCGCCAAAGCGCGCGAGCGCGACCTTCTGACCACGCCCTACGTCTTCGATCCTTCGCAGGCGGAGGCGATGGCGCGCGCCGGAGCGGATGTCCTGGTCTGCCACTTCGGCCTGACCGTCGGCGGCTCGATCGGCGCGGCGACGTCGACCCGATTGGAAGACTGTCCGGCGCTGACCGACGCGATGGCCGAGGCGGCGCTGGCGGTGAACGGTGATGCGATCATCCTGGTGCACGGCGGTCCGATCGCCGAACCGGCCGACGCCGAATACGTCCTGGCGCGGGCCCGGCACTGCCACGGCTTCTACGGGGCGTCGTCGATGGAGCGCCTGCCGGTCGAACGCGCCCTACGTGCCCAAGTTGCGAAATTCAAGGCCATCAAGAGAGCTTAGCACGGAGCAAAGAACAGGCCCGCGTCGGACCAAAATCGGCGGGCGGGGAGGAAGTAAGATGTCAGTCGCCATTCTCGGTAGCCTGATCATTTGGCTCATCGTCGCGGTCATCGTCATCGCGATCGTCGTTTATCTCGTCAACTGGCTCTACTATCGGTCATCGAAGGAAGTCTCCTTCGTGCGCACCGGCCTGTTCGGCGAAAAAGTGGTGATCAACGCCGGAGCTTTCGTACTCCCGTTCATTCACGAGATCACTCCGGTCAACATGAACGTCCTGCGCATGCAGGTCGTTCGCAACCGTGAAAACGCGCTCATCACCAAGGACCGCATGCGCGTCGACATCGAGTCCGAATTCTACGTGCGGGTACCGCCGACACGGGAAGCGGTGACGATCGCCGCCGCCACGCTCGGCCGGCGCACCATGAACATCGCCGAGCTTGACGCGCTGTTGTCCGGCAAATTGGTCTCCGCCCTCCGTTCGGTCGCTTCCGAGATGACGATGGTGGAGATGCACGAGCGGCGCGGCGAATACGTCGCCCGGGTGAAGGATTCGGCGCTGGAGAGCCTCAAGCAGAACGGCCTTGAGCTCGAATCGGTGGCGATCACCGATCTCGACCAGACCGATCTCGAATTCTTCAATCCCTCGAACCGCTTCGACGCCGAAGGCTTGACCAAACTGATCGAGGACATCGAAGCGCGGCGCAAGCTGCGCAACGATATCGAGCAGGACTCGATGATCCTCATTCGCAGCCGCAATCTCGAGGCCGAGAAACAGGCGCTCGAGATCGATCGCGAGAGCGAGACCGCGCGGCTCAATCAGGAACGCGACATCGAGGTCAGACGCGCGGTGCAGCGCGCCGAACTGGCGCGCGAGCGTTCGCTGCGCGACACCGAGGCAGAACAGGCCCAGATCTCCGGCCGCGAGGAGGTCGAGAAGACGCGCATCGCCCACGAGCGTGCGCTCGCCGAGGCGCGCATTGCTTCCGAGCGCGACATCCGGGAGCGCGAGATCGACCGGGCTCGCCAGATCGACGAGGCGGAAATCGCCGCCCGCGAGCGGGTCGAGCGCGCCCGCATCGCCCAGGAGCGAGTTCTCACCGAGGCGCGGATCGCGCGTGAGGAGGACGACCAGCGGCGTGAGATCGAACGCACGCGCAACGTCGAGCAGGCCGAAATCGTCGCGCGCGAAGAAACCGAGAAAGCACGCATCGCCCAGGAAGTCGCGGTCACCGCCGCGCGCATCGCCCAGGAAGAGGAGAACCGGCGTCTCGAAATCGAGCGCGCCCGCAACCTGGAACAGGCCGAGATCGCCGCCCGCGAGATGACCGAGCGCGCGCGAATCGCCCAGGAGCGCGTCGTCACCGACGAGCGCATCGCCCTCGAAGAAGAAATTCGCCGCCGCGAGATCGCGCGCAATCGCGCGATTGATGAGGAAGAGATCGCCGCCACGGAGGCTACCGAAGGCGCCCGCATTGCCCGCGAAAAGGCGCTCGCCGCCGAGCGCATCGCCTCCGAGCTCGCCACCAGGACGCTCGAGATCGAACGCACGCGCTCGCTGGAGGAAAGCGATATTGCAGCGCACGAAGTGATGGCGGCGGCGCGTATCGCGCAGGAGGAGCGCATCCGAGCGCTCGAAATCACACGCACCCGCTCGATCGAGGAGGCGGAGATCTCGGCACGCGAGGCGGTCGAGGCGTCGCGTATTGCTCAGGAAAGAAAGATTGCGGTCGAACGGATCGTCGCCGAGGAGGCGACAAAGAGCCGGGAGATCGCGAGGATCAAGGCGATCGAGGTCGCCGAAATCGACGCCCGCGAGTCGACCGAGACCGCACGCATCGCCCTCGATAAGAAAATCGCCGCCGACCGCATCGGCGCCGAACAGGAAACCCGCGGTCTGGAGATTGCCCGTAACGAAACGATCGAGTCCGCCGAGATCGCGTCGCGCCAAATCGTCGAGTCGGTCCGGATACTCGAGGACCGCAAGATCGCCGCGGAGCGGATATCGCGTGACGAGGAGGTGCGCTCGCTGGAGATCGCCCGCAATCGCACCCTCGATACAGCCGAGATTGCGGCGCGCGAAGCCGTCGAAGCCAGCCGCATCGCCCAGGAAAAACGGCTGGCGGCCGAGCGCATCGCCGCCGAACAGGAAACCAAGGCACGCGACATCGCCCGTGAAGAGGTCATCGAAGACGCCGAGATCAGGCGGCGCGAGGCTATTGAGGCGGCGCGCATTGCGACCGAGCTTGCGCTCGAGCGCGAGCGAATCGAATCGTCGAAGACGCGCGATATCCTCGAGGTCGAACGCCGGAAGGTCGTGGAGATTGCCGAGCAGGATCGCTCGATTGAACTCGCGGCCAAGCTTGCCGAGCGCGCCGACGCCGATCGCCGGGTCAAGGAAGCCGACATCGTCGCGGCGCAGCAGGTGTCGCGCACCGATGTCGTGCGCGAGCAGGCCATCGACCTGGCACGGCTGGAACGCCGCCGCGCGGTGGAGCAATTCGAGGTCGCCCGCACGCAGTCACTCCAGGAAGCCGAGATCGCGGCCCGCGAGGAAGTCGAGCGGGCGCGCATCTCCTCGGAGCGCGGCATCGACGAGGCGCGCATCCTGCGCGACCGCGAATTGCGGCAACTCGAAATCGGCCGCGAAACAGCGGTCGAGACTGCGCGGATGGAGAGCGCGATCGAAATTCACCGCAAGTCGCGCGAACAGTCGGCCGCGCAGGCCGATGCCGAAATTGCCCGGGCGCAGGCCGTCGAGGCCGAAGAGCGCGTCCAGACGGTACGGGAGAGCGAGGCGGCACGCCGCCGACGCGCGGTCGAACTGCTGATCGCCGAAAAGGAGGCCGACGAAGTGCGGATCGCGGCCGCCGCCGAATCGGTGCGCGCGGCGGTCGAAGCCGAAGCGCAGCGTCTGCTCAACGAAGCGGAGAATGTGCTCTCCGACGCGGCGCGCGCCTCGCTGTTCCGCCGCCGGCTGCTGGAGCGTATCGAGGGCATCGTCCGCGAGAGCGTCAAGCCGATGGAGAAGATCGAGGGCATCCGCATCCTGCAAGTCGACGGCCTCAATGGTGGCGGCGGCCGCGGCGACGGACGCAGCCCGACCGACGAGGTGATCGATTCGGCGCTGCGCTACCGCGTGCAGGCGCCAATGATCGACCAAATCCTTGCCGAGATCGGCATCGAAGGCGGCAGCTTGTCGCGCATGCCGGGCCTCATTCGCGAGGCACGCGACATGCAAGGCATCCGCAAGGAAACGGCGCCGAAGAAACCGCCGGAAGGCGGTGGCGGCGGCGCCGGCGACGCGTCCGGGCAGAGCTCATAGCGAGCCGGAAAAAAAGGAAACAGCCTATGGCCCGCGTCTATGTCTCAAGCGTCATCAATGGCCGTTCCGACCGCGTATGGGCGCGGGTACGGGACTTCAACGGCTTGCCCGCATGGCATCCGGGCATCGCCGAAAGCCGCATCGAGAACGGCGAACCGGCGGACAAGGTCGGCTGCGTACGCGATTTCCGCCTGCGCAACGGCGATCGCATTCGCGAAAAGCTTCTCGGTCTGTCGGACTTCGATCTGTTCTGCACCTACTCGATCCTGGAATCGCCGATGGGCGTTGAGAACTATGTGGCAACGCTGCGTCTGACCCCGATCACCGACGGCGACCGCACCTTCGTCGAGTGGACGGCGGAATTCGACTGCCCGCCGGAGCGCGAGGCCGAGCTCGTCTCGAGCATCGGCGGCGGCGTTTTTCAGGGCGGCTTCGACGCCCTGAAGCGCCAGTTCGGAGGATGAGCCGGTGATCCGCATTGTCCGCTCGACGATCATCGACGCGCCGACCGACCGCGTGTGGGCGCTGCTGCGCGATTTCAACGGCCACGATCGCTGGCACCCGGCGGTCGCCAAGAGCGCGATCGAGCGCGGCCAGAGCGCGGACAAGCTGGGTTGCGTGCGCCGCTTCGTGTTGCGCGACGGCTCCGAGCTGCGCGAGCGTCTGCTCACCTTGTCCGATCTCGAGCAGACGTTCAGCTATTGTCTGCTCGACACGCCGGTTCCGCTTTTCAATTACGTCGCCCATGTACGCCTGGCGCCGGTGACCGATGGCGACCGGACATTCTGGGATTGGCGTTGTTCGTTCTCGACAAGAAAAGGCGAGGAGGCGGAGATGACCCGCATGGTCGGCGAAGACATCTATGATGCCGGATTCGCCGCCGTGCGCGCTCATCTCGCCGCCGCATCAGCGGTGGAGGGCCGCGCATGACCGTCACGGTAAAAACCTTCGCGCGATTGGCCGACGCGGCGGCCGCGCTCGCGAGCGAACGCGGCGCACGCTTCCTGGCCGGCGGAACCCTCGTCATGCGCGCGGTCAACGAAGCCGACCCGGCGATCGAGACGATCGTGCGCTCGACCGACCCGAATTTCCTCGCCATTGCGGCGCCGTCGGGTCGCGTGGAGCTCGGCGGCGGTGTGACCATGGCCGCGATCCTCGCCGAGCGCGAGCTGGCGTTCCTGCATCCGGTGGCGCGCGCGGTCGGCAGTCCGGCGTTGCGTGAGGCGGCAACGATCGGCGGTAACCTGTTCGCGACGAGAGGTGACTTCGCGACGGCGCTGCTCGCGCTCGACGCGACCGTGATGCTCGCCGGCGGCTTCGGCCAGCGCGAGCTTCAGCTCGATGAATTCATAAGTCGTCGCGAGCGCGGAGCGTCGCTGGTGTCCGCCGTGGCATTCAAGCGGCCGCCGGCCGAGGCGCTGCGGTTTGCGAAGGTGACCCGCGTCCACCCCAAAGGCATGTCGGTGCTTTCGATGGCCGCGCAATTACCGTTGGCCAGCGGCCGCGTCACCGGCGCGCGGATCGCCTACGCCGGGATGGCCCCGATGCCGATGCGGGCAAAGGCCGTGGAGCGGGCGCTGGAAGGCCGCACCCTCGATGCCGCCGGCATCGCTCCGGCGCTGGCAGTGGCCGCCGACGGAACATCGCCGGCCGACGATGCGATCGCCAGCGCCTGGTGGCGACGCGAAATCCTTCCCATCCATTTGCGCCGGCTGTTGCTCGGCGCAAACCAAGCATGAGCAGCCCATGAAGACCCCGATCCAATTTCAGCTCAACGGCGAGGATGTCGCCACCTTCGCCGACGGCGGCGCCAACCTCCTCGACGTGCTGCGCGAGTCGGTCGGCGATCTGTCGGTAAAGGGCGGCTGCTGGCAAGGCACTTGCGGCACCTGCACGGTGCTGATCGACGGCGCGCCCCGGCTGTCCTGCCTGACGCTGGCGGAGAGCTGCGCCGGCAAATCGATCGAGACCGTCGCGGGTCTGCGCCACGGCCCCGACCTGCATCCGCTGCAAAGCGCATTCATGGAGCGCTTCGCCGCCCAGTGCGGTTATTGCACGCCGGGCATGTTGATGGCGGCAAAAGCGCTGCTCGACCGCAACCCCAACCCGACGCGGGAGAATGTCGTCGAGGCGCTCGCCGGCAACATCTGCCGCTGCACCGGTTATGAGCCGATCATCGAGGCGGTGCTCGACGCCGCCCGCGGCGACAGCCGTCGCCGCGCCTGAAGGACCCAGCCATGCTTGAACTGCGCAAGGATATTTTCGCCGACGAACGTGACGACAACCTGAAGGAGGTCGGCCAGCCGACCCAGCGCCAGGACATCCTCGGGCACGTCACTGGCACCTCGGCCTTCTACGACGACCACCGCTTTTCCAATCTGCTCCACCTGAAGATCCTGCGCAGTCCGCACGCCCATGCGCGCATCCGTTCGATTGACGACACGGCGGCGGCACGCGCCCCGGGCGTCAAGCGGATCATTCGGGCGGCCGACGTGCCGGTCAATCTCAATACGCTGTTGAGCCTCATCCAATTCGGCAAGGACGACGAGCCGTCGCTGGCGACCGACATCGTGCGCTACAAGGGTGAGCCGATCCTGGGAATTGTCGCGACCAGCGAGCGCGCGGCGCGCCAAGCGCTGCCGCTGGTGCGGGTCTCCTACGATCCGTTGCCGGCGGTCTTCGACGTCGAAGAGGCGCTGAAGCCTGGAGCGCCGTCGGTCAATGCGACCTATCCGAAGAACACATTCGAATATCACGACAAGTATGACCACCAGAAGCTGCGCTTCGGCGACGTCGAGGCGGCGTTCGCGCAAGCCGATGTGGTCATTGAAGACCGCTATCAGATGTCGCCGATCGAACACGCCCCGACCGAGACCAACGGCTCGATCGCCGTGCCCGACACGAACGGCCGATTTATCGTCTACACCTCGACCCAGGCGCTGTTCTTCTCGCTCGACACCTGCGCCAAGATCAACGCCATGCCGTCGAACCAACTGCATTTCATCGGCGGCACGGTCGGAGGCGGCTTTGGCGGCAAGGTCGACACGCTGACCGAGCCACTCGTCATCCTCGCCGCGCGCTTGACGGGCGCGCCGGTGCGCCACCGGTTGAGCCGGCACGAGGAGATGCAGTTCGGCTCGCCGCGTGGCGCCGAGCGCATCTATGTCAAGGACGGCGTCATGAAGGACGGGCGGATCGTCGCCCGCCAGGTGCGAGCTTATTTCGATAGCGGCGCCTACACGCGGTTGTCGAGCTACGCGGTGATCAAATGCGCGGCCCATATTCCCGGGCCCTATACCATTCCCAACGTCCACGCCGACGTGTTCTGCGTCTTCACCAACCGCACGCCGGCGACCGCCATGCGCGGCTTCGGCGTCACGGCGCTCGACTTCGCGCTGGAATGCCAAATGGACAAGCTGGCCGCCGCCATCAGCATGGATCCGCTCGAGTTCCGCATGCTCAACGCCTACCGCGACGGCGATATGAAAGCGCACCGGCGCGAGGCGAAGAATTGCGCGCTGATCGAGTGCGCGCAGGTTGCTGCCGAGAAGGCCAATTGGCCGCTGCGCGAGGAGTTCCGCCGGATGTCGTCACGGACCGGTGGCGCTGCAACGCATGCCGGCGCTGTGCGATCCGTCACGCCGGCGCCGGCTGCGCCAGGGACACGAACGGCTGCTCAGCAGCGGATCCCCTACGATCGCGGCATCACGACCGGGCCGACGCATAGCGCACCACCGCCGACGCCTCCGCGCAGCGCACCGCCACCGCCTGCCCCGCCGCCTGCCGGGTCGACGCACGGCGCACCGCGCTTTTCTTCAGTCTTCGGTACCAGGAGGCGCTGATCATGGCGAAGCATCGCGGGCGCGGCGTAGCAACCATCAACTACCCAATCGGCATGAATCTCGGCGGCGATCCGAGCCAAGCGCTGGTGCATTCCAATCCGAGCGGAAAATTCACCGTCGCCCTGTCCTCGATCGACCTCGGACAGGGCATGAAATCGGTGACGCGGCAAATTTGCGCGGAGACGCTCGGCGTGCCGGTCGAGGACGTCTATGTCGACACCGCCGACTCGGACACCGGCCCGCATTGCATGGGCTCGTTCGCCTCGCGCGGAACGCACCGCGTCGGCAACGCCGTGATGGCCGCGGCGCGCGAGGCGCGCGCGGTCATGATGGAAGCGGCGGCGGAAGAACTTGAAGTCGACCCGGGCGATCTCGAGACCGACGGTCTCGGCTCCATCCGGGTCAAGGGCGCGCCGCACCGCTCGATCTCGGTCCGTGACGTCGCCATCGCCGCCCAGTTTCGCCAGGGCAAGACGATTTCCGGGCGCGGCATTTTCCTGGTGCCGCTGTCGGACGTCGATCCGGAAACCGGCGAAATGTCGCCGGCGACGTGCTACGCCCACGCCTGTTTGATTGTTGATGTCGAAGTCGATGACGAGACCGGCGAAGTCACCGTACTGAAGATGACCAGCGCCTACGAAATCGGACGCGCGATCAACCCCAAGCTCGTCGAACAACAACTCGTCGGCGGCTCATGGATGGGAATGAGCCACGCGCTCTATGAAACCCCGGAGCCTTATTACCCGGATCCGCGGGACGGACCGCGGGATTTTGGCGACTATCTGATGCCTGGCCCCGGCGACATCTGTCCCCACGAAATTGCAGTGCTCGAAAGACCGGCCGCCGACGGACCGTTCGGCGCCAAGGGCCCGGGCGAGATGTGCGCCAATCCGGTGCTGCCGGCGATCGCCAACGCGGTGTTTGCCGCGGTCGGCGTACGCGTCAACGAGCTGCCGATTACGCCGGAGAGGATTCTCAGGGCGCTGAAGGCGCGGGGCGGCGCCGCCGCCCACGCGCGCGCGCGATAAGCGGTCATGGCGGTTCGCCGTACCATCGTCGGCATCGGCAGCCCGCGCGAACTCGAGGAAGCGCTTCGCGCCGCCTACTATTTGGCCGACGCGGAGCTTTCGACCGCCGCCTATCTTGCGCTCGCCCTCGGCAAGCCATTGTTGCTCGAAGGCGCGCCGGGCGTCGGCAAGACCGAAGCGGCCAAAGCGATTGCCGGAGTGCTCGGCCGCGCTCTTCTACGCTTGCAATGCTACGAGGGCATCGACGCGGCGGCGGCGCTCTACGAATGGAATTTTCCGCGCCAGATGCTCGCGTTGCGCCAGCTCAGTGAAGGCGCCGGCCAGGTCGACATCTATCGCGACGAATTCCTGATCGAGCGGCCGATGCTGGCTTGCCTGCGGCGCCCCGAGGAAACGGTGCTGCTGATCGACGAAATCGACCGTTCCGACCACGAGTTCGAGGCGTTCCTGCTGGAGTTTCTGTCGGACTTCCAGATTTCGATCCCCGAGCGCGGCTCTATTCGCGCTTACGAGCGCCCGGTCGTGATCCTCACCTCCAACCGGACGCGAGAACTGCACGAGGCGCTGCGTCGGCGCTGCGTCTATCACTGGATCGATTACCCCACGCCCGAGCGGGAAATGCGCATCATCATGATGCGCGCCTCGGGCGTCGGCGAACGGACGGCGCGGGCCGTCGTCGCCGCAGTCGGACGATTGCGCCGCGAGCCGCTCGCCAAGCTTCCCGGCATTGCCGAAGCGGTCGAATGGGCGGAGGCCGCGACGCTTCTCAACGAGCAGGGAGCGCGCTGGCCGGAAGCGTTCCGGCGCTCGCTCGGCGTAGTCCTCAAGGACGAGGACGACCTCGTCCATGTCGCGCCGAGGATCGACGCCATCCTCGTGGAGGCGCAGGCGTGATCGACGCAGCAGGTCCCATCGGTCACTTCATCGGCTTCGCCGGCCTGCTCCGGCGCGCGGGCTTTGCCGTCGCGCCCGAGCAGACAACGGCTTGGCTCGCGGCGATCGAACTGTTGGGACCCACGGAAATCGGCGACATCCGCCGCGCCGCCCGCGCGACGCTGGCGCCGCCGCCCGAACGCTTTGCCGAATTCGACGCGCTCTTCGACGCGCATTTCCTCGGCGCCGTGAGCGCAGGCCTGGAATCGGAGCCGAGCGAGGACGAGCCGCTGCGCGCTGCCGAAGATTCGTCCGTCGGACCCGAACCGATCTTTGGCGACGAGGCCCGCGAATCGGGCGCCAAGGCGACCGCCGCCGAGCGCCTTTTGGCGCGCCGGTTCGCGCCCGGCGACGAGGGCGAAACGCTGCGCCGGTTCGCGCGCGCGCTTCCCGGCCGCGTCCCGCGGCGGCGTGGTTATCGATGGCGTGCGGCGCGCGGCGGATCCGGCACCGATGCGCGGCGCATGTTTCGCGATGCCATGCGCCACGCCGGCGAGTTCATCCGGCTGCGCCGCCGCAAGCGCCGCCTGCGGCAGCGCCGCATCGTCCTCCTCATCGACGTCTCCGGCTCGATGAAGGAGCGCACCCAAGCGCATCTTGCCTTCGCTCATGCGCTGGTGCGCGCCGCCGATGCAGCCGAGGTGTTCACGATCGGCACCAGGCTGACCCGCATCACCCGGGCGCTGCGCCTGCGCAACCGCGAACAGGCGCTCGCCACGGCATCGCTCGTCGTCGCCGACTGGGACGGCGGCACCCGCATCGGCGAAGCGCTCGGCGCCTTTCTCGCCGTCCCGCGCTTTGCCGCGCTGGCGCGCGGAGCGGCGCTCATCGTGCTTTCTGACGGACTTGAGCGCGGCGATCCGACCGCGATGGGCGACGCGGTCGCGCGCTTCGCCCGGATCGCCTGGCGGATCGTCTGGTTGACGCCGCTCGCTGCCGATCCCGCCTTCGAGCCCCGCACCGCCGGCCTCCTTGCGGCACGACCCTATCTCGACAGGCTCGGCGACGGCGGATCGATCGACAGCATCTGCGCGCAGGTTCTCGATTTGGCGAGCGAAAGGGCGGCGGCATGACGGCAATCATCGATGCTCATCACCACATCTGGCGGCGGGCCGATCTGCCGTGGCTCGACGGGCCGATGCAGCCGCGCATCTTCGGGCCTTACGAGCCGATCCGGCGCGACTATCCGATCAGCGAGTATCTCTCCGACACCGCGGACTGTGGTGTCACCGCATCCGTTTACGTGCAGGCCAATTGGGCCAAAAACGCCTTCGAGGACGAAGTTGCCTACGTGCAGCAAGCCGCCGACGAGACCGGATTTCCGCAAGGGATCGTCGGCTATGCCGACTTTCTGGTCGATGACATGCGGCCGCAATGCGACCGCCTGACCAAATATCGCGGCATGCGCGGATTGCGGATGCAGCTGCATTGGCACGCCAACCCGCAGTATCGGTTCGCGGGAGAGCCCGACCTCGCCCGTAACCGCAAGCTTCAGCAAAATATCGCCCGGCTCGCCGATTACGACTGGACCTTCGATCTCCAGGTTTTCGCCGGCCAGATGGCGGGCGCGGCGGAACTCGCCGCCAGCGCTCCGAAAGTCGTCTTCATCCTTCAACATGCCGGCATGCTGGAAGACACTTCGGCGGCCGGATGGGAGCAGTGGCGCGCCGGAATGCGCCGCCTCGCCGCTTGCCCCAACGTCGTTTCCAAGCTCTCCGGCCTCGGCACGTTCATCCATAAGAACGATCCCGACCATATCGCGGCGATCGTGCGCGAAACTGTCGAGTTGTTCGGTCCAACACGCTGCCTGTTCGGCTCGAATTTCCCGGTCGAGAAATTATGGACCCGCTATTCGGATCTGGTCGCGGCGTACCGCGACGCGCTCAAGCCGTTCGGAGCGGAAGCGTCGCGCGCCGCGCTCCACGACACGGCGGCAAAAGTTTACCGGCTCAACTCACTCGGGGGAGGAATACATGGCACTTGAAATCAAAATTCTCGACTACGGCGACATCGAACTCGAATCGAGCTTCCTGGTGCTCGGCCGCGATTGCGGCCGCGTGCGGCGGGTGCCGGTCTTCGGTTTTCTCGTTCTCGGCGGGACCTGGCCGGTGGTGGTCGACACCGGCTATCGCTCCAACCAGATCATGGAGACGCTGGGGATGCGCGGCCTGCAATCCCACGAGACCATGATCGAGAACCAGCTGAAGAAACACGGGCTGCGGCTCGGCGACGTGCGCTATGTCCTGCACACGCACCTGCATATCGACCATGCCGGCAAGGACGATCTGTTCCCCATGAACACCGCGGTCGTCATCAATCGCCGCGAGCTCGAATATTCGGTTTCGGGGTTGATGCATCCGCAATATCCGGCGGTCGACATCAAACACCTCATCGATCGCTTGCACACCAAAGGCGCGCTGCGCTTCCTCGACCTGGAAATATCCGGCCCGGTTGAACTGATGCCGGGAATGATCTGCGAGGCGGCGGGCGGCCATACCGAAGGATCGATGAACATCATCGTCAAGACCAACGAGGGGGTGGCGACGATCTGCGGCGACGTGCTCTACGACATCAACGATCAGCTGGTCGAACCTTTCCGCGAAATCAGCGATATGGAGCCGCGCGTCACCGGCAACCACGGCACGACCAAGCGTCAGGAGAAGGCCGCGATCAAGAAGGTCGTCGCCAGCTCGCGCTTCGTGCTGCCGGTCCACGACCGCCCGGCGCTGATCGAGGCGGGAATGGTCATCGGCCGGCTCCAGGACTCGGTCCCCGGGGCGGTGGTGCAATCGTTGCCGCGACGGCAATGGTTCCCGGCGTAAGGCGCGGAGGCATACATGAACCACTCCGCGCTGCGTCGCGAATTTTCGGAATTGATCGATCTCGACGCGCCGGTCGAGCGGCTGGCCGGCGGGTTCACGTTCACCGAGGGGCCGATCTGGCACCCGCGCGATCAATACCTGCTGTTCTCGGACATGCCGGCCGACGTGCGGCGCCGCTACGACGAGCGCGGCGGCGCGCGTGAGGTGATGAAGCCGTCCAACAAATGCAACGGCATGACCTATGATGCGAATCTAGGGCTCGTGGTGTGCGAACACGCCACATCGAGCCTTATTCGCGAGCGCGATGGCCGGCGCGAAATTCTGGCGTCGCATTTTGAAGGCAAGGAGATCAACAGCCCGAACGACGTCTGCGTGCGCTCCGACGGTTCGATTTATTTCTCCGATCCCTGGTACGGACGCATGCCGGTCTATGGAGTCGAGCGGCCGCGCCAGCTCGGCTTCCAGGGCGTCTACCGCGTGCCGCCCGGCGGCGGCGAGCCGCAGCTCCTCGTCGAACGCAATCTGTTCGAGCAACCGAACGGGCTCTGCTTCTCCCCCGACGAGCGGCTGCTCTATGTCAACGACACGGTGCGTGCACTGATCCGCGTCTTCGACGTCAATGCCGACGGCTCGCTCGGCTCGGATCGGATTTTTGCCTCCGGCATCCGCTCCGAACTGGAGCCGGGGGTGCCCGACGGCATGAAGTGCGACAGCGCCGGCAATATCTGGGTGACGGCGCCCGGCGGCATATGGGTTTACGCGCGCTCGGGGGCGCTGCTCGGCAAAGTGCGGGTTCCCGAACTTGTCGCCAATCTGCACTGGGGCAAATCCGATTGGCGCACGCTCTTCATATGCGCCACTCATTCGCTGTACGCCGTGCGCACGAAGATCGGCCCGCGCGTGGAGCCGTTCATGCGATCGAGCGCGCCGGCCGGCGTTGCGACAACGGCGACCAGCGCGGCGCCGACGACAGCGGAACGTGCCAGCACGAAGAGCGGTCTCGCCCTCGACCCGTCGCGGTGCGCGCTCATCATCCAGGACATGCAGAACGACGTGCTGATGGAAGGGGGCGCCTTCGCCGCCTCCGGCGCGCCGCAACACGCTCGCGAGCAGAACGTCGTCGAGAACATCCGCCGTCTGGCCGAAGTGTGTCGAGCCCGTGGTGTGATGATCATCCACGTCTGGTTCATTGTCGAACCTGGCGCGCCCGGCTTCACCCTCAACGCGCCGCTGTTCGAGGGGTTGGTCGACTCCAACGCGATGGTGCGCGGAACCTGGGGCGCCGCGCCGGTGACCGGCCTCGAGCCGCAGCCGGGCGACCACATCGTCGAAAAGATGCGGATGAGCGCCTTCGAGGGCAGCAAGCTTGAAACCGTCCTCAAGTCGGGCGGCCGCGATACGATCATCGACACCGGCGCCTGGACCAACATGTCGATCGAGCACACCGCCCGCACAGCGGCCGACAAGGGTTATTTCGTCATCGTGCCGGAGGATTGCTGCTCGACCATGAATGCCGACTGGCACCGCGCATCGGTCCAATACGCCATGCAGAACGTCGCCGCGGTAACCAAGGCCAGCGAAGTCATCGCCGCTCTCGCTTAGCCCTACGTAGGCAGCGCGAGTCCTTCCGTGGCGAAGGCCCTTTGTACTGCCGGGCGGGCGGCCAACCGCCGCGCGTGCGCCGTCCAGCGCGGAAAATCGTTCGCCATGTTGAAGCCAAGCGCCGGTCCGCGGCCCCACGTCCAGTAAACAACAAGCAGCGGATCGGCGACGCTGTAGCGATCGCCGAGGGCCCACGGACCCTCGCCGATCTTCTCGTCGACTGCGTGCCAGAGGTCGCGGCAGGTCTTCTTGGCGGTAGCGGCGACATCTTCCACGGCGCGGGGATCGGAGGCGTAACGGGTCGCACGCCGGACGTGAACGAAGGCGACATGAATGGTCGAGGACAGCCAGTTGAGCCATTCGGCGCAGCGCGCTTCCTCGCGCGTGTCCCAAGGCCAAAGCGCGGCGGCCGGATGCCGCGCCGCGATATAGCGCAGGATCGCCGGCGCCTCGGTGAGGGTCCAATCGCCATCGGTCAGCGCCGGCACCCGCGCTTTCGGATTGATGCGAAGGTAGTCCGGGCTGGTTTGCTGATTGGCGGCGAGATCGACCCGCGACAGCTCGAACCGGCCGCCGACTTCCTCCAGCACAATGTGCGGCGCCAGCGAGCATGCTCCCGGCGCATAATAAAGTTTCATCATACTCATTCGGACACGTCGCCTCCCCGATCGAACCGCGTCAATGCGATTGACGTTTCGTTCTCTCTTCGCCGTTCAATAAGTCGCCCGGCCCCCTGACAGATCGAAAGCCGCGCCGGTGGTGAAGGAATTCTCCGCGCTGGCCAGCCAACAGATCATCGATGCGGCTTCCTCAAGCTCAAGCATCCGGCCGCGTGGAATCTTTGAGATAATCATCGCCAAAAAATCCGGCGCCTGACTCAGCGCCAGCGTCGTCTTGGCGACCGCCGGCGTCACGCAATTGACGCCGATATTGTAGCCGGCAAGCTCCTTGCCGAGCGACTTGGTGAGCGCGATCACGGCCGCCTTGGTCGCGCTATAGGCCGGCGCTTTCGGATTGCCTTCCTTGCCGGCCACCGAACTGAGATTGACGATGCGTCCATAATTCGCCGCGATCATGTGCGGAACGACCGCGCGGCAGCAATAAAAGGTGCCGAGCAGCCCGACATTGACGACATCGCGGAAAGCCTCGGGAGGGTATTCCCAGGTCGGCGCGTTCGGGCCAACGATCGCGGCATTGTTGACGAGGATATCGATCTTGCCGAAATGTGCGATCGTCGCTTTGGTGGCGTTTTCGACCACGGCAAGATCGGCGATATCGACCGCAAGTCCCTGCACGCGGTCGCCCTTGGCAATACGTTTCACCGTGTCATCGAGCAACGCCCGATCGCGATCCCAAATAGAGACGCGGCCCCCCGAGGCGAGGATACGATTGGCCACTGCAAGACCGATACCCTGAGCCCCGCCAGTGACGACCGCGACCTGTTCATTCAGATCGTAGACATTCATTATATTAGCCTCGTGTGTCCAGGGCGTAGGGGACGGATCGCGCGACGCTACGGCTGCGTAACCGTCGCTCGGTGATGCCGGCTGAGAAGAACGATTTGCATTCGGCGGACCAAGTCTCGAGGCGCGCGGAGCGCCTCGAGACGGCGGTATAAACAGGATCAGCCGTGCACCAGCGGGCAATTTCCGTCCTTGAGCGGCCGGAATGCCTGATCGGGCGGAATCGTCGCCAGGATCTTGAGGTAATCGAACGGGTACTTCGATTCGGCCGGCGACTTCACCTCTTCGAGATACATATCGCGCATCACCCGGCCGTCTTCACGGATCCAGCCGTCCTTGGTCATGAAGTCGTTGATCTTCATCTTGCGCATCTGCGCGACCACCTTGTCGGCATCGTCGGTGCCGGCGGCCTGAATCGCTTTGAGGTAGAAGGCCACTTCGGTGTAGATGCCGGCCTGGATGTAGGTCGGCGGCAAGCCGGTGGGATTTCTCGGCATGAATCGCTTGGCGAAGGTTCGCGACGCATCGTCCTTGTCCCAATACCAGGCCGAAGTGATGGTCAGACCCTGTGCGATCTTCAGACCCAGCGAATGGATATCGCTCAGAAATACGAGGAGTCCTGCCAGCTTCTGGCCGCCAGCCACAATGCCGAATTCGGAGGCTTGCTTGATCGAATTGATGGTGTCGCCACCGGCATTGGCAAGCCCGATGACCTTGGCCTTGGAGGCCTGGGCCTGGAGCAGGAACGAAGAAAAATCCTGGGTGTTGAGCGGAGCGTTGACCGCACCAAGCACCTTCCCGCCGGCCGCCTTGACGGCATCGCCGGTATCGCGCTCCAAAGCATGGCCGAAGGCGTAATCGGCGGTGACGAAAAACCAAGAGTCACCGCCTTGTTTCACCAAAGCGCCGCCGGTGCCGTGGGCGAGTGCGTAGGTGTCGTAAGTCCAGTGGATCCCGTAGGGCGAGCAGGCCTTGCCGGTCAGGTCCGAAGATGCCGGCCCCGACATCAGGAAAATCCGCTTCTTCTCGCGTGTGACTTCCTGGATTGCCAATGCCACGGACGACGTCGGTACATCGACGATGGCGTCGACATGGTCGGTATCGATCCATTGTCGCGCGAGGCCGGCGCCAACATCGGGCTTGTTCTGATGGTCGCCGCCGATGATCTCGATCGGTGCGCCCAGCACCTTGCCGCCGAAGTCCTCGGCCGCCATCTGCGCGGCGACCACTCCGCCCTTGCCGGAGACATCGGCGTAGAGGCTCGACATGTCGTTGAGCACGCCGAGCTTGACGACGCCGTCCGACACCTGGGCCAAGGCTGTTCCACAACTTAGAATGCAAGCGACGGCCGTCAGGCCAAGCAAGCGTTTCATGCGTTTTCTCCAAAGTACGTACTGTTGGGCTTTAGTTCAGCGTCATTGGTTGCATAAGCATCCGCACCAACAGAACGCATATGACACTATAGCACGCCGCATTCGGGCTTCCAGTCCGTTCGGAAACTGCCTACCATTCACCTCATAACGATAGACGCGGGCGGCGGCACGGCAACCGACACAAAAGCCCGCTTGCAGGGAGGAAACGTCATGCTCCAGGTCGATAGCGTTGCGGACATGTCCACGGTCGGGGACATCACGCGCCATCACGCCAAGAGCCGTCCGCATCGGGTGGCGATCCATTATGAGGGACGGCACCTCAGCTACGGCGAGCTCGATCGGCGAACCAACCAGGTCGCAAACGGATTGATCGCCGAGGGCCTCCGGCCGCAGACCCGAGTCGCAATTCTGTCGAAAAACTCGGCGGCTTTCTTCGAGCTCTGGTTCGGTGCCGCCAAGGCCGATTTGGTCCTGGTGCCGGTCAATTTCCGTCTGGCGCCGCCGGAGGTGGCCTACGTGGTGGAGGACGCTGGCGCCGAGCTGCTGTTCGTCAGCGCCGACTTCTATCCGGTCGTCGAGAAGGTGGCGAGCGAATTAAAGTCGGTTCGCCGGATCATCGCGCTCGATGGCGGTCACGCTTCCTGGCCCGATTACCCCAGCTGGGTGGCGGCCCAGTCGGCGACCGATCCCGCTGTGCCGATCGCGACCGACCACTGCGCCATCCAGATGTACACCAGCGGCACGACCGGCAACCCGAAGGGCGCGCAGCTCAGCCACGCCAATCTGTTGACCTTGCTGCCGGGCGCGCTGCGCCAGTTCGGCAACTGGCACGACAACGACGTCAATCTTGTCTGCATGCCGCTGTTCCACATTGGCGGCAGCGGTTGGGGCCTGGTTGGTTTCTATCGCGGCATCGAAACCGTGCTGATGCGCGACCCCGACCCGGCCGCCATTCTGCGGTTGATCCCGGAATATCACATCACCAAGGCCTTCCTGGTGCCGGCGCTTCTGCTGTTCCTGCTGCAGACACCTCAATGCCGGACGACGGATTTCTCGTCGCTCGAGCTGATCGTCTACGGAGCGTCGCCGGCGCCGGTCGATCTCGTGCGCAATGCGCTCAAGGTGTTCGGCTGCGACCTGGCGCAAGTGTATGGCTTGACCGAAACCACGGGCGCTATCACCTACCTGCCGCCCGAGGACCACGGTGAGCACGCCGGCGCGCGGCTCAAATCGTGCGGCAAGGCCATGACCGGGGTCGAGCTTCGCGTGATTGACGCCGTCGGCAACGACGTCGCGACCGGCGAGGTCGGCGAGATCGCCTGCCGGTCGCCGCAGAACATGCTGGGCTACTGGAACCAGCCGGAAGCCAGCAGCCGCGCGATGCGCGGCGGCTGGTTCCATACCGGCGATGCCGGCTACCTCGATGAGGACGGCTACCTCTATATCTACGATCGCGTGAAGGACATGATCATCTCGGGCGGCGAGAACATCTATCCGGCCGAGGTCGAAAGCGCGCTGTTCGGCCATCCCGCGGTCGCGGACGTGGCGGTGATCGGCGTGCCGGACGACCAATGGGGCGAAGCGGTGAAGGCGTTCGTGGTCAGGAAGCCTGGCGCCGAAGTCACGCCCGATGAATTGATCGGCTTCGCGCGCGAGCGTATCGCCGCCTACAAGGTGCCGCGGTCGATCGATTTTATCGACGCCCTGCCCCGCAACCCGACCGGCAAGATTCTCAAACGCGAGCTGCGCAAGCCATTCTGGGTCGGCCAGGAGCGCCAGGTTCACTAGGCAGCAGCAAGCCCCATGAGGCCGCGGGCCTCCGCGGGGCTTGCGATCGCGCGGCCGGCCTCGCGCGCGTAGCGAGCCAGCATTTCCACCAGCGCTCTATTCGAGCCGACCTTGCCGCCGTCGGGCAAGTAGAACGTGTCTTCAAGGCCTGTCCGTAAATGGCCGCCGAGCTCGGCGGCGCGCCGGTGCAGCGGCCAGATCTCCGCGCGGCCGATGGCGGTGACCTGCCACGGCGCCCCGGCGATGGTGAGCTTCTTCAGAATCGGAAGCAGATCAGGATCGGCCGGCATGCCGGACTCCACGCCCATGACGAAATTGTATTTCGGCCGGCCCTTGTACATGCCGTTCTTCGCATACATGCCGACACAGCGCACGATGCCGACGTCGAAACATTCGAATTCCGGTTGGGTGCCGGTCTCGGCCATAACGTCGAGATAGGCTTTTACTTTGTCGACCGGATTGTCGAACACGTGCGGCGGCCACGCCCATGACCCGTCGGAACGCACTTTCAGATAGTTCAGCGAGCCGGCGTTGCAGGCGGCGATTTCTGGCCTGACGGCGCGCAAGCAAGCGAGCGGGCCGGAAATATTCGACCCGATGGTGCCGGTCGACTCGTTGAGAATTACGCCTGGGCAGGCGCCGCGGATCGCCTGCATGATGGTGACGGCGAGGTCGGGCTCCCACGACGGCAAGTGCCCCTTGCCGGGCGCCTGCTGGCGGAAATGCACATGCATGACGGCGGCGCCGGCATCGAATGCGGCTTTTGCCTCGCACGCCATCTCTTCGGGCGTAACCGGTACCGAGTGCTGCTTCGGATCGGTGAGCACGCCGGTGAGCGCGCAGGTGATCACGACCTTGTCGCTCATGCTGATTCCTCCGCAACCGTTTCGGGCACGAGTACGGCAAGAAGCTGACGGGTTGCGACCTGTTCGCCTGGCTTGACCAGAATCTTCTCGATGGTGCCGTCGCGCTCCGCGCTGATCTCGTGCTGCATCTTCATTGCTTCCAGCACGACGACCCGCTGCCCTCTGATGACGCGGTCGCCTGGTTTGGCGAGCACGCTGATGATCGCGCCGTTCATCGGCGCGACAAGGCGCGAGGAACCGTCGCGGCGTCTGGAGCCGGCCGCCTCAAGAGCGGTTTCGCGCACCGTGACGGTGGTTCCGTCCAGATCGAGGAACAACACTCCATCCTGAACGGCGAAGCGCGCGGTCTGCTGCAGGCCGAATGCGGTGAAGCGAAGCGCGCGTTCGCCGCGTTCGACGATCGAAACCTCGACCATGTCCTTACCCAGGAGAACCAAATATCCATCCGGGCCGACAGCCATGACGCTGACGGAATGATGCAGGTCGCTCAATGTCAAGCGTAAAGGCCAAACTGCAATGCCCGTCGAAGACCAGTTCATGGTGGGGCGCGAAGCGATGGCGGCGCTCCTTCGGTCCTCGAACAGCAGCACCGCCGCGATGGCGAGCGTCCGGAGATCGGCCTGCGGCCGCCGCATGGCGTCGCTCCCGGTCGGAAAATGCCGTTGAATGAACGTCGTCGTCGCTTCCCCGGCGGCGAAGGCGGGGTGCCGGAGCAGCGCGATGAGGAAGCTGCGGTTGGTGGTCAGCCCGAGCGCCACCGTGTCCTCGAGCGCAACGAGCAGCCGGCGGCGCGCTTCTTCGCGCGTCGCCCCATGGGCGATCACCTTCGCCAGCATCGGATCGTAGAACGGGCTCACGCTTTGTCCCGGCGCCAGCGCGTGATCGATGCGCACGCCCGCGCCCGACGCCGGCCGCCAATCGACCAGGGTCCCGGTTTGCGGCAAAAAGTTCTTGTGCGGATCTTCGGCATAAAGCCGCGCCTCGATGGCATGGCCGCTGAATCGCACTTCATGCTGATCGAGCGGCAGCCTCTCGCCGGCCGCCACCTGAAGCTGCCAGGCGACCAGATCCACGCCCGTGACCGCCTCGGTCACCGGATGTTCGACCTGAAGTCGGGTATTCATTTCGAGAAAGTAGAATTTTACCGACTGATCGAGCAGAAACTCGATGGTGCCGGCGCCCACGTAACCGATGGCGCGGGCCGCCGCGACCGCGGCCTCGCCCATCTGCGCCCGCAACTCGGTCGAGACCGCCGGTGACGGCGTCTCCTCGATGACTTTCTGATGACGCCGCTGAATCGAGCAATCGCGTTCGCCGAGATGGATGACGTTGCCGTGCTGGTCGGCAAAAACCTGAATTTCGATGTGTCGCGCGTCGGGCACGGCGTGCTCGAGGATCAGCTCGTCCGATCCGAATGCGCTTGCCGCCTCGGAACGCGCCCGCGCCAGCGCGTTGGCGAGATCGTCGGCAGAGGCGACGAGGCGCATGCCGCGCCCGCCGCCGCCGGCCGCGGCCTTGACCATCAGCGGAAAGCCGATGCGCCGGCCTTCCATTATGAATCTGTCGTCGGACTGATCCGGCCCTTGATAGCCCGGTACGCAGGGCACGCCGGCAGCTTCCATCAGCGCCTTGGCCCGCGCCTTGTTGCCCATCGCGGCAATGGCGGCCGCAGGCGGACCGATGAAGACAAGACCGGCCCGCGTACAGGCCTCGGCGAACGCGGCGTTCTCGGAGAGAAATCCGTAGCCGGGATGGACGGCATCGGCGCCGGCGCGCTTGGCGGCTGCCAGCAGCGCATCGATATTCAGATAACTGTCCTTGGCCGGCGGCGGCCCGACGCGGACAGCCTCATCGGCCTGCCGGCCATGCAGCGCGTCGGCATCGGCATCGCTGTAGACCGCGACCGTGCGATAGCCGAGAGCGCGTGCCGTACGGATAATGCGGCAAGCGATTTCGCCGCGATTGGCGATCAGGATTTTGCTGAACGCGATCATGATGTGAAGGCGATGGACAAGCGAGAGCGTGCTCGGAAAGAGATCATCGTTCGCTCACCTGCGTGACCCAGGACGGTTTGCGCTTTTCGACAAACGATCTGGTGCCCTCCCGGCCTTCCGGGCCGCGCACCGCCGCGGCAAAGCTGTCGGCCGCGTCGTCGAGCAGCTCCGGCATCGGGCTCGGACCGGCGGCGCGCAACATCAACCGTTTGGTGGCGGCGACCGCGCCGGGGGCGCATTTGAGAACTTGATTACAGGCCTCGCTCACGGCCGCATCGAGCGCCGGGGCGTCGGCAACCGTACGATGCGCGATGCCGATCGCGGCCGCCTCGGTGCCGTCGAGACGCACGCCGGATACCGCTAGGCGCCGCGCGGCGGTGAGTCCGATGCGTTGGACTACGAACGGCGAAATCGCCGCCGGCACCACGCCGATCGTCACCTCGGTCATGCCGAACTTGGCTTCGGCAGTCGCGATGGTGATGTCGGCGACGCAGGCCAAGCCGAAACCGCCGCCCATGGCATAGCCCTCGACCGCGGCGATCACCGCCTGCGGCGCCGCGTTCACCGTGTCCAGCATGGCGCCGAACCGCCTGTTGTTTTCCTTGAGCATGTCGGTTGCGCCCGGCGGCGGCGCCTCGTGCGCAGCCGACATGCTCTTGATGTCGCCGCCGGCGCAGAACGTCCCCCCTGCCCCACGCAGCACGACGACGCGCACCGTCCGATCATTCGCAATCGCGGCAAATGTCGCCAGGATCTCGCGCACCATTTGCGGGCTTACGGCGTTGCGCAGCTGGGGCCGATTCAGCCACAGGTGCAGCACCGCGCCGCGCAGATCGAGCCTGATATGCGAGGTCTCCCGCGGCAACTCAGCCATGATCGGCTCTTTGCTCCGGCGCATTGGACGTGCCGGGAAGCGTTCCCATCAGCTTGCAGATGATGGTCAGCATGATTTCGTCGGCGCCGCCGCCGATCGAGCCCAACCGCCCATCGCGATACGCGCGGCTCACCGGCGTTTCGTTCATGAAGCCCATGCCACCCCAATATTGCAGACAGGCATCCGACAGCTCGCGGCGCAGCCGTCCGCCTTTGAGCTTGGCCATCGAAGCCAGCCGCGTGACATCGGTGCCGGCGAGGTACAGTTCGCACGCGCGATAGGTGAGCGCGCGCAACAGCTCGATCTCGGTCGAAAGCTCGGCCAGCCGGAAATGTACCACCTGATTGTCGAGGATCGACTTGCCGAAGGCTTTGCGGTTGCGCGTGTAGTCGATCGTCTGCGCGATCAGCCGCTCCATCGATTTCAAACAGGCGGCGGCGGCCCACAGTCGCTCTTCCTGGAACTGCAGCATTTGATAGACGAAGCCTTTGCCCTCTTCGCCGATCAGAAAACGTTGCGGCACCCGCACATTGTCGAAGAAGATCTGGGCGGTGTCGGAGGAGCGCATGCCGAGCTTGTCGAGCTTGCGGGCGATCTCGACGCCTTTGGTCTTCATCGGCAGGCATATCAGCGACTTGTTCTTATGGACCGCGCCCTCGGAGGTATTGGCAAGCAAGCACATCCAGTCGGCTTGCGTGCCGCTGGTGGTCCACATTTTGCCGCCGTTGATGACGTAATCGGCGCCGTCCTTGCGCGCGGTGGTCTTGATCGAGGCGACGTCAGAGCCGGCGCCGACTTCCGAGACGCCGAGGCAGGCCACGTAGTCGCCGGCAATCGACGGCGCCAGGAATTCGCGCTTGACCTCGTCCGAGCCGAACCGGGCGAGCGCGGGCGTCGCCATGTCGGTCTGCACGCCGATGGCCATCGGCACGCTGCCGCACTCGATGTTGCCGAGCTCCTCGGCCATGACCATGGCGTAGGAATAATCGAGCCCCTGGCCGCCGTATTCGACCGGCTTGGTCAAGCCGAGGAAACCCAGGTCGCCCATTTTCTTGAACAATTCGTGGGCCGGAAAGATGCCGGCCTCTTCCCATTGGTCGACATGGGGATTGACCTCCGCAGCGATGAATTTTTGCAGGCTGCGGCGCAGCTCCTCATGCTCGGGCGTGAACAGCATGGCGTTTCCTCTTTTTTACATGCGCCCGACGCCGAACGTATTGGGTTTGAGCGGGCGAAGGTCTGCCTCGCGGCAGATCGATAGACAGAAGCCTAGCACTTTGCGGGTGTCGCGCGGATCGATCAGCCCGTCGTCCCACAACCGGGCGGTAGCATAGAGCGCGGTGGATTCGCCTTCCACGCGCTTGATGATGGCTTGCTCCATCACCTCGAGCTTCGCCTTGTCGACCGGCTTGCCCTCGCGCTTGAGCTTTTCCTCGGTGACGATCGCCATGACCTTGGCCGCCTGCTCGCCGCCCATCACGGCGATGCGGTTGCTCGGCCAAGCAAAAATGAAACGCGGGTCATAGGCGCGGCCGCACATGCCGTAATTGCCGGCCCCGAATGACGCGCCGACATGGATGGTGATTTGGGGCACCGTGGCGTTGGCGACCGCCTGAATCATCTTCGAGCCATGCTTGATGATGCCGGCCTGCTCGGCCTCGCGCCCGACCATGTAGCCGGTGGTGTTCTGCAGATACACGATCGGCATGTTGGCTTGGCAGCACAACTGGATGAACTGCGCCGCCTTGCTGGCGCCGTCGGCGTCGATCGGCCCGTTGTTACCGATGAGCCCGATGGCGTGACCCTCGATCTCGGCTTGGCCGCACACCGTATGCGGGCCGTAGAGCGCCTTGAAGTCCAGGTAATCGGAATCGTCGACGATGCGGGCGATGACCTCGCGCACGTCATAGGGCTTGCGATAATCGGTCGGCACGACGCCGGCCAGTTCCTCGGGCGAATAGCGCGGCTCCTTGAAGGGCTTTTGCTGCCGGACCGGAAGCTGCTCGTTCCAGGGCAGCCTGGCCATGATTTCGCGCGCGATGCGAATGCCGTCGGCATCATCCTCGGCGAGGTATTCGCCAAGCCCGGAGACGGTTGCGTGCATCTCGGCGCCGCCGAGTTCTTCGTCGGTGGCGATCTCGCCGGTCGCTGCACGCAACAGCGGCGGCCCGGCCAGAAACACCTTGGCCCGGCCGCGCACCAGGATCACGTAGTCCGATAGGCCGGGCAGATAGGCGCCGCCTGCCGTCGACGAGCCGTGGACCACGGTCACTTGCGGGATCCCGGCCGCCGACAGGCGCGCCTGGTTGGCAAAACCGCGGCCGCCTTCGACGAACATCTCCGCCTGGTAGAGCAGATTGGCGCCGCCGGATTCGACGAGGCGTACCATCGGCAGCTTGTTCTCGCGAGCGATCTGCTGGACACGCAGATGCTTCTTGACCCCCATCGGGGTCGAGGTGCCGCCCTTGATGGCGCTGTCGTTGGCGGAAACGATGCAGCGGATGCCGGACACATAGCCGATGCCGGCGATGCCGCCGCCGCCCTGGATGCCGGCGGCGCCGTCGTCGTCGTGCATGCGAAAACCGGCGAGCGTCGACAGCTCCAGCCACGGCGCGCCGTGGTCGAGCACCAGAGCGACACGCTCGCGCGGCAGCAGCTGGCCACGGGCGCGAAAGCGCTCGCGCTTGGAGTTGGAGAAATCCCGCACCTTCTGCTCGAGCGCGCGGAAATCGCCGATCAACGCCAGCATCTGCTCGCGGTTGGCGCGAAAGGTCTCGGACCTGGTATCGACGCGGCTTTCGATGATCGGCATGACCAATGCAGCGGTAACGCGGGCGGCTACGGGCCGGATAGAAGCCTTTGCAGGCGGCGGTTAGGCAAGTCAATATCGCGACCGGCTGCAAATAGCGGAAACGAACGGCGCCCGCATGCGTTATCCGCGCTGAAACGGCAAAAACCGAGACGCCCCACGCACGCCGGTCATCTACGAAATCGTGCGCCAGCTCGGTGAAGAGGAGATGGCCCGGCCGGTTACCTCGCTGTGGCTGATGAAAGAGCTGTAGCTGGCGCAGCCGCCCTAATAGGCGCCGACAGGGAACCAGCTTGCGATCGTTGCTGGGTGCGCAGGCGGCGTGATAGGAACCTAAGGGAGGAGCGCACAAGACAAAATCAGCGGACAGGAGCACAGGCCATGCGCGCATACGCCATCGTCATCCTTGCCGGGGCCTTGTCGGCGACAACGCCGGCACTTGCGCAGCAGACGATCAAGATCGGCGAACTCAATAGTTACAAGAGCCAGCCCGCCTTTCTCGATCCCTACAAGAAGGGCTGGGAAATGGCGATCGACGAGATCAACGCTGCCGGCGGCGTTTTGGGTAAGAAGCTCGAAGTGGTCTCGCACGACGACGGCGCCAATCCCGGCGACGCGGTGCGGGTCGCCGAAGAGTTGGTGACCGCGGACGGCTTGAACATCCTCTGCGGCACGTTTCTGTCCAACGTCGGATTAGCCGTGACCGAATTCGCCGGCAAGAAGAAGGTGTTCTTTCTCGCCGCCGAGCCGCTGACCGACAAGATCACCTGGGCGAACGGCAACCGCTACACGTTCCGGCTGCGGCCCTCGACTTACATGCAGGTGGCGATGCTGCTCCCTGACGCGCTGAAGGCGAAGAAGAAGCGTTGGGCTCTGGTCTATCCGAACTTCGAGTACGGCCAGTCCGCCGCCGCCGCCTTCAAGGACATGATGAAAGCGCACCAACCCGATGTGGAATTCGTCACCGAGCAGGCGTCGCCGCTCGGCAAGATCGATGCCGGCGCGGTCGCGCAGGCGCTCGACGACGCCAAGCCCGATGCCATCTTCAGCGCGCTGTTCGGCGGCGATCTCACCAAATTCGTGCGCGAGGGCGGCACGCGCGGCACCTTCAAGGACCGCGTCGTTGTCGACCTGCTCGGCGGCGAGCCGGAATATCTCGATCCGCTCAAGGACGAGGCGCCGGCCGGCTGGATCGTCACCGGCTATCCCTGGAATGAAGTGCAGACGCCGGAGAACAAGGCATTCGTTGCCGCCTATCAGAACCGCTACCACGATTACCCGCGGGTCGGCTCGATTGTGGGCTATCTGACCATGAAGTCGATTGCCGCCGGCATCGCCAAGGCCGGCTCGACCGATACCGAGAAGCTCGTTGACGCCTTCCGCGGCCTCAAGATGGACGGCCCGTTCGGTCCGTTTCATTTCCGCGCCAGCGATCACCAAGCCACGCTCGGCGCTTTCGTCGGCAAGCTCGCCTTGAAGGACGGTCATGGCACGATGGTCGATTTCAAGTATGTCGACGGCGCCAGCGTGCTCCCCTCCGACGCCGAGGTGAAGAAGTTGCGGCCGGCGTCAGCCGACTGAGCATCGGCAACGCGCGATGACGCACCTGCGGGTCTCTGCTATCGTTCGGCAATGAATTGGGAAGGCCTTGCGTTCCAGGCGCTCGACGGCCTGGCCTCGGCGTCCGGGCTGTTCTTCGTCGCAGCCGGACTTTCCCTCATCTTCGGCGTCACGCGCATCATCAATATCGCGCATGGCTCGCTGTACATGCTGGGGACCTATATCGCCGTCACGCTGGTGATGGCGATGGGCGGCAGCGCGCTCGGCTTTTGGGGCGGCATCGTTGCATCCGCCATCATCGTCGGCGTCATCGGCGCATTGATCGAGGTTCTGCTGCTGCGGCGTGTCTATGCCGCGCCGGAGCTGTTCCAGCTCCTCGCCACCTTCGCGCTGCTCCTTGTCATCAACGATGCGACGCTGTGGCTGTGGGGACCGGAGGATCTGCTCGGTCCGCGCGCTCCCGGCCTGCGTGGCGCCATTGAGGTCCTCGGCCGCAATCTGCCGAGCTACGATGCCTTCCTGATTGTTGTCGCGCCGATCGCGCTCTGTCTGCTGCACATCGTGTTCGCGCGCACGCGTTTCGGCCGCCTGGTGCGGGCCGCGACCGAGGATCGCGACATGCTCGGCGCGCTTGGCGTCAATCAGTCGGTGCTGTTCACCGCCGTTTTCGCGCTGGGTGCCTTCCTTGCCGGTCTCGGCGGTGCGTTGCAGGTGGCGCGCGAGCCGGCCGACCTCGGCATGGACCTGACCGTCATCACCGATGCCTTCGTGGTGGTCGTCGTCGGCGGCATGGGCTCGATCGTGGGGTCCTACGTCGCGGCCGTGCTCATTGCCGAGGTCAAGGCTCTTTGCATTGGCCTCGGACTTGTCACGTTCAGCGGCTTTTCCGTGAACTTCTCCAAGTTCACGCTGGTCGCCGAGTTTTTGGTCATGGCGATCGTGTTGATTGCCAGGCCGCACGGTCTGCTCGGCCGGCCGCAGGTCGCGGCGCGCGGCGCCGCCGCCGAGCCGGAGGCGCCGATCCGCCCGGCCTCCCGCACTGTCGCGATTCTTTGCGTCGTCGTTCTCCTCGTGCTGATCGCGTTGCCGTTGTTGGCGCGCTCGTCGCCCTATGCGCTGGTGCTCGGCGTGGATGTGCTGATCGCGGTGCTGTTTGCCACCAGCCTGCATTTCATCATGGGCCCGGGCGGGATGGCCTCGTTTGGCCACGCCGCCTATTTCGGCCTCGGCGCCTACGGTGCCGCTTTGGCGGTGAAATGGCTCGCCGCGCCGATGGGCCTCGCTCTCGCCGCGGCCCCGGTCGCGGCCGCACTCGGCGCGCTGCTGTTCGGCTGGTTCGCGGTCCGACTCTCCGGCGTCTATCTCGCCATGCTCACGCTCGCCTTTGCCCAGATCGTCTGGTCGATCGTATTCCAATGGCAGGAGTTTACCGGCGGCTCCAATGGCGTGCTCGGTGTCTGGCCGAGCGTTCCGTTCGACCGGCTTTCCGGATTCTTTCTTCTCACCCTTGTTTTTGTCGTCGCCGGCGTTCTGCTGTTGCGGCGCATTCTGTTCGCGCCATTCGGCTACGCCATGCGCGCCGGCCGCGATTCGCCGCTGCGGGCAGAGGCGATCGGCATCGACGTGAAAAGGGTGCACTGGCTCGCCTTCGCCATCGCCGGGACAGTTTGCGGCATCGCCGGTGGCATTTTCGCCTTCGCCAAGGGCTCGATCTCTCCGGAAACGATTAGCATCGGGCGCTCGATCGACGGCCTCGTCATGGTGCTGCTGGGCGGCATTCAAACGCTTTCCGGCCCCATTGTCGGCGCCTCGGTATTCGCCGTGCTCCAGGATTTGGTCATGCAGCAGACCGAATACTGGCACGCCCTCCTTGGCGGCATCATCCTCGTGCTGGTGCTGGCCTTCCCCGCCGGCCTCGCCGGTGGATTCCTGCGGCTCGCCGCGCGCTGGCGTTCCTCATGACCGAGCTTGTTGTGAACTCGCTGTGCAAAAGCTTCGGCGCGGTGCGCGCGGTCGACGGCGTGAGCTTTTCCGTCAGCGGCGGCGAGTTTCTTGCTTTGATCGGACCCAATGGCGCCGGTAAGACCACCTGCTTCAACACTATCAACGGCCAATTGTCGCCCGACGCCGGAACCATCCGCTTCGACGGCAGCGACATCGCCGGGCTGCCGCCGCGCGACATCTGCCGCCGCGGTATCGCCCGCACGTTCCAGATCGCCGCGACTTTCGGCTCGATGACCGTCGTCGAGAACGTGCAGATGGCTTTGATAGCGCACGCGCGCGAGACCTACGGACTATGGCGCGCGGCGAGATCGTATCATCAGCCGCGCGCGCTTGAACTCTTGCGACAGGTCGGCATGCATGAGGCGGCGGATCGGCCGTGTCGCGAACTTGCCTATGGCGACGTCAAGCGGGTGGAACTCGCCATCGCGCTCGCCAGCGACCCTCGCCTGCTGCTGATGGACGAGCCGACGGCCGGCATGGCACCGCGCGAGCGCAACGAATTGATCGCTCTGGTCAAGATGCTGGTGGTCGAGCGCGGCGTCTCCGTGCTGTTCACCGAACATTCCATGGACGTGGTGTTCGCGTTCGCGGACCGCATTGTCGTCATGGCGCGCGGCCGGTTAATCGCCAACGGCGACGCCAAGACGATCCGCAACGACCCGCTGGTGCGGCAGGTCTATTTCGGCAGCGGCAGAACGTTCGAGCGCGCGAGGACGGTTTCATGAGCGCGTCGCCGGGGCTCGCGGTCGAGCATCTCAACGCCTGGTATGGCGCCGCGCAGGTTCTCTACGACGTGACGTTCGCCGTGGGGCCGGGCGAGGTCGTGGCACTGATGGGGCGGAACGGCGCGGGCAAATCGACGACCATGAAGGCGATCATGGGGCTGTTGCCGCGACGTAGCGGCATCGTGCGCTTCAACGGACGCGACGTTTCCGCGCTTAAGCCGTTCGAGATCGCCCGCCTCGGCGTCGGCTTCACTCCGGAGGACCGCCGCATCTTTTCCGATCTCACGGTCCTGGAAAATCTCGACGCGGGCCGGCAGCCGCCGCGCCGGCTCGCCGACGGCACGCCGGCGCCGGCATGGACGCCGGAGACTTTGTTCCGGTTGTTCCCCAATCTCGCCGAACTCCGCCACCGGCCCGGCGGCCGCATGAGCGGCGGTGAGCAACAGATGCTGACGATCGCGCGCACGCTGATGGGCAATCCGCTCATCGTGCTGCTTGACGAGCCGTCGGAAGGCATCGCGCCGCTGATCGTGGAACAGATCGCCGACACCATCGTCGAACTGAAAAAGCGCGGTTTGTCGATCCTGCTCTCCGAGCAGAACGTCGGATTCGCCGAGATCGTGTCCGATCGCGCCTATATGCTGGAGAAAGGCCAGATCCGCTGGGGCGGAACCATGGCGGAGTTGGCGGAGAATACCGAAATTCAGCGCAGCTATCTGACGCTGTAGTGACGTGCGTCGCGACGAGAATCGCGGAATGCTCGCGTTGAGGCCTATGATTATTTAGCATACAAGGCCTCGGGAACTTCTGATTGAGAAGGGGCTTGGCCCGGTGAAGCCTGCGCCGTTCGACTATCATGCGCCGAAGACCGTGGACGACGCGATAGCGAAGCTCGCCGAGCTGAGCTCGCGCGATGGCCGCGTTCTGGCCGGCGGTCAAAGCCTGATACCGATGATGGCGTTCCGTATGGCGCGACCGGCGCATCTCATCGACATCAATGCGGTGGCCGGTCTCGATCGGCTCGCGGTCGAGGGAGACACGCTCTCGATCGCGGCATGCGTGCGGCATGCGGCGTTTCATCGTCCGGTCGTTCCGGGACCCACTGGAGCACTGCTTGCCGCCGTGGCGCGGAATATCGCGCATTATCCGATTCGGCTGCGCGGCACGTTTTGCGGCAGCCTGGCCCATGCCGACCCGGCTTCGGAGTGGTGCCTGACCGCAGTGACTCTCGGTGCGGAAATCATCGCCGCAAGTCGGCGCGGCCGCCGTATCATCGCGGCCGACGATTATTTCGAGGGCATGATGGTGACGGCGCTGGCCGAGGATGAATTGCTGCTCGAGACCCGCCTGCCGTTGCTCGCTCCCGACACCCGCTTCGGCTTCTATGAATTCAGCCGCCGCGCCGGCGACTACGCGCTAGCGATGGCCCTGACCACCTTCCGGCTGCAGGATGGCCTGATCGTCGAGCCGCGGATCGGGCTCGGAGGCGCCGAGGGGCGGCCGCGCCGGATCGCCGCGGCGGAAGCCGCCCTTGCCGGCCGCAAGCCTGACAGCGAAAGTTTCCGCACCGCGGCGGAAGCTGCCGCCGAGGCGGTGGATCCGTTGGAAGATGTGCATGCGGATGCCGAGTTCAGGCTCGATCTGGTGCGCGCCGTGACCCGGCGCGCGCTCGAGCGGGCGGTCGCATGACGGCACCGACCAAAGGTTCGAGCTTGGCGTGGGTCGGCCGCTCCATCCGCCGGCTGGAGGACCCGGCTCTGCTCACCGGTCGTGGCCGCTTCACCGCCGATCTGCCGGCGACTTATCGGGTCCGTTTTGTGCGCAGCGCCGTTGCTGCGGGCGAAATCAAAAAAATCACGGTACCCGACAACGCGATGGTATTCACCGCGGCCGAACTCGCGGCTGTGAAACCGATCACGCCGGCGCTGCATAAGTTCAACTACGTTGCCGTAGCGCAGCCGGTCCTCGCCTCCGGCTTCGTCAAATTTGTCGGCGAACCGATCGCGGCGGTCGTCGCGCCGAGCGAAGCGGAAGCCGAAGATATTGCCGACGGCGTGTTGGTCGATATCGCCGAAGCTGTGCCCGTTATCGATGCGCGCGCCGCGCTCGCCGATGGCGCGCCGACGGTTCACGCCGAGGTTGGGCGAAATCTCGTCGTCGAGGGAAAGATTGAGACGCCAGGATTTGCTGCCGCGCAACAGGCGGCGCATTGCCAAATCACGGTCGAGGCGCGTTCGCGGCGCCAGAATGCAACGCCGATCGAGGCGCGCGCCGGCCATGCCGCCTTCGATCCCGCATCGGGACGCATCACCCTGACCTGTGCCACGCAGATGCCGCACCTGATGCGGACGGCGATTGCGGACCTGATCGGCATCGCCGAAACCGAATTGCGCGTCATCGCTCCCGATGTCGGCGGCGGGTTCGGTCAAAAAATGTCGCTGGTTCCCGAATACGTCGTGCTGGTCTGGCTGGCGCGGAAGTTGCGGAGCTCGGTCGCCTGGACCGAGGACCGCCGCGAGAATCTGGTCGCCTCATTTCATAGCCGCGATCAGTACATCCGACTGCAAGGCGCCTTCGACGCCGACGCGAAAATCGTCGCGCTCGCTGCCGACGTCACCGCCAATGTGGGCGCCTATTCCTGCTACCCGACGACCTGCGCGGTCGAGCCGCTGATGGCGATGGCCGAGCTGCCCGGCCCCTATGACATACGCGCCTATGCCTGCGTGGCGCGCGGCGTGCTCACCAACACCTGTCCGATGGCGCCCTATCGCGGCGTGTCGCGCCCGGTGATCACCATGGCCATGGAGCGGTTGATGGATCGCGCCGCGGTGCAATTCGGCTTGGATCCCGTCGAGATCCGCCGGCGCAACCTCATCGACAAGTTCCCCTATACCTCGGCCACCGGCCTCGTTTTCGACGAGGGAACCTATCGGCAAACGCTCGACACGGCCGTTAAGGCGCTCGACTTGCCGGGATTCCGGCAGCGCCAGCGGCACGCAAGATCGGAAGGGCGTTATTTGGGCATCGGGTTTGCGACGTTTTCCGAGCGGACCGGTTACGGCACGCCAGCTTTCGCGGCGCGCGGCATGGGAGTGACGCCGGGATGGGAGACCGTCGAGCTGACGATGGATCCTTCCGGCGGCGTCGAGGCACGGATCGGCGCCAGCCCGCACGGCCAAGGGCTGCGCACGACGCTCGCCCAACTCATCGCCGATCAGCTTGGCCTTTCTCCCGACCGGATCAAGGTGGTCCACGGCGACACGGATCGGACGCCATACGGCTGGGGCACGTTCGCCAGCCGATCGCTCGTCATCGCTGGAGGCGCAAGCTTGCTGGCGGCACGCAAGGTGCGCGCGAAGCTCGTGAAGATCGCCGGCACCCTCCTGGAAGCCGCGGCGGACGACATCGTGCTCGAAGACGGCGCGGCGCGGGTCATCGGAACCGATCGTTCGATCCCGATCGAAACCTTGGCGCGCGCCGCCTATCACCAGGTTCATCTCTTCAAGGGCGAAATCGACCCGGGAATTTCTGAGACTGCGACCTACGACCCGCCCGGGACGTTTTCGAATGCCTGCCATGCCGGGATCGTCGAGGTCGATCCGGAGACCGGGCTGGTCGCCGTCGAAAGTTTCGTGGTGGCGGAGGATGCCGGCCGTCTCATCAATCCGATGATCGTCGATGGCCAGATCCTCGGCGGGGTCGCGCAGGGCATCGGCAATGCCCTGCTGGAAGAAATCGTCTACGACGACGTGGGCAACGTGCTCACGGCAACGCTGGCTGACTTTCTGCCGCCAACCTGCCGGGAGATCCCGCCGATCGAGCTGTTTCATCTGGAAACGCTGAACGGCGCGACGATCACCCAGGCCAAGGGCCTTGGCGAAGGCGGCGCTATCGGCGCGCCGGCCGCCATCCTCAATGCTATCAATGATGCGCTCGCACCGTTCGACGTGACGATCGACGAAATGCCGGCCACGCCTCGGCGTATCCGCGCGGCGTTGCGCCAGATGAGGAAGCGACACGCATGAGTGAGAGAAGCGAAGTCACGCTGACGATCAATCAGCAGGCTCATATCATTCGCGTCGAGCCGCGGCGCACTCTGGCCGACGCCATACGCGAGGATTGCGGTCAGACCGGCACGCACATCGGCTGCGAGCACGGCGTCTGCGGCGCCTGCACGGTGCTGGTCGACGGCGAACCGGTGCGTTCGTGCCTGATGTTCGCGGTCCAGGCGGACGGCAAGCAGATCCGTACCGTCGAAGGTCTGGCGAACGGCGACGAGCTCAATCCGCTGCAGCGCGCCTTCATGGAGCATCATGGCTTGCAGTGCGGTTTCTGTACGCCCGGCTTTCTCATGCTGGTCACCGGCGTGCTTGAGCGCGATCCCGCGATCAGCGACGAGGATCTCGTCGACGTGCTCTCGTCCAATCTTTGTCGCTGCACCGGCTATCAGAATATCGTCAAGGCGGTGCGTTCGGCCGCCGCCGAACTGCGGCAGCGCTGAGAGTCGGGGACGGGATTCGGAGCAGCGGGACCGGCGGCCATGCCAAAAGCAAAATTTGTCGGCCAGTCGGTGCCGCGCTTGGAGGATCGGCCGCTGCTGATGGGCCGCGGCTCGTTTGCCGCGGATATCTCGTTTGCCCAGCAGTTGCACATGCGCGTCGTGCGCTCGCATGTCGCGCACGGTGGTATCCGGTCGCTCGACATCACAGCGGCGCTCGCCAAACACGGCGTCCAGGCCGTGTGGACGGCCGCCGACGTCGCCGACATTCCGCCGATCGACTTTCGTCTGACCCGGATCGAAGGACTCGAGCCCTACCGCCAGAGGCTGTTTGCCACCGGCAAGGTGCGATACGTCGGCGAGCCGGTCGCGGCCGTTTTCGCCGACGATCCGTATCTTGCCGAAGATGCGGCTGAACTCGTCGTGCTGGAGGTCGAGGAATTACCGATCATTTTGCACGCCGAGGATGCGCCTGGTGAGTTCGAAGCCGGCCGCTCGACCGAGCCCGCTGTCGTCCGCAAAGGCTACGGCGACGTCGACGCGGCCTTTCGCTCCGCGCACGCGGTGGTCGCGGCAAGGCTGTCGACCGGGCGGCACTCCGGCGTCCCAATCGAAACCCGCGGCGCGATTGCCCGATACGACGCAGCGCGTGATATCCTTGAGCTTTACGGCGCCGCCAAGGTGCCGCATTGGAACCGCGACCAGATCGCCCGCATGCTCGGACGCGCCTCGTCGTCGGTTCACCTCCATGAGGGCCATGTCGGCGGCGGCTTCGGCATTCGCGGCGAGCTTTATCCCGAGGACGTTCTGGTGTGCGCTGCGGCGCTGCGCCTGCGGCGGCCGGTCAAGTGGATCGAGGATCGCCGCGAACATCTGATCGCCGCCAACCATTCGCGGCAGCAGCAGCATCACGTCCGCGCCGCCGTCGATCGTGACGGGTGCATTCTCGCGATCGAGGACGAAATATTTCATGATCAGGGCGCCTATATGCGCACCCATGCGGCGACCGTCCCCGATCTCGCCGCGGCGATGCTGCCGGGCCCTTATCGCGTCCCCGCCTACCGCGCCAACGCCCATATCCGGCTGACCAACAAGACACCGTGCGGAACCTATCGCGCTCCGGGCCGGTTCGAGAGCACTTTCGTACGCGAACGGCTGCTCGACGCGATTGCCGACAGGCTCGATTTGGATCGCGTCGAAGTGCGCCGGCGAAATCTCATCGCCAAGCACGAAATGCCCTATTCGCGTCCGCTCGATACGCTCGGCACCGATATCATTCTCGATTCCGGCGATTATGCGGGACTGCTGGACAAGGCGCTGGCTGCCATCGAATGGCCGAAACTCCGCCAAATCCTGGCCGCGCGCCGCGCCGCCGGCGAACTTGTCGGTGCGGGGCTTGCGTTGTTTGTAGAAAAGAGCGGACTGGGTCCGTTCGATCAGGTCAAGATCGGCGTCGACACCGACGGCACGGTGGAGGTCGTGACCGGCTCGGCGTCGCTCGGACAGGGTATGGAAACCGCGATCGCGCAAATCTGCGCCGACGCCCTTGGTGTCGACTACCGCAGAATTCGGGTTACGCACGGGCAGACCGATCGCATCGAATACGGTATGGGCGCGTTCGCCTCGCGCGTGACCGTCATGACCGGCGAAGCCACCCGCATCGCGGCCTGCGCCGTCAGGGCCAAGGCGATCGAAGTCGCTTCCGAGCTGCTGCAGGCCTCCGCCGCCGTGCTCGATGTCGTGGATGGCGAGGTTGTTCGCACCGACACTGCGGCCGGCCCCTCGATCGGCCTTGGTGCGATTGCCCGCGCCTTGTTGCCCGGCTCGAATTTGCGTCGCGGCCGTCCGCCGGGGCTTGCAGCGGAGGGTTGGTACCATAGCAATCACATGAACTACCCCTACGGCGTGCACATCGCGGTCACGCGCGTGGACCGCGACACCGGCGCCGTCGCCATCGAGCGCTATCTCGTCGCCTACGACATCGGCAAAGCCGTCAATCCGATGTTGATTGAAGGACAGATCGCCGGCGGCTGCGTGCAGGGGATCGGCGGGACATTATTCGAGGAGTTTTTGTACGACCAGCGCGGCGAGCCGCTGTCGGTGACGCTCGCCGATTACCTGATGCCGACCGCCGGCGAGGTGCCGCCCGTCGAGGTCATGATTTGCGAAGACGCGCCCAGCCCGCTCAATCCGATGGGGCTGAAAGGCGCGGGCGAAGGCGGCGCCAATGCGGCGGGCGCAGCGATCGCCGCAGCGATCGATAACGCGCTCGGCCTGCCCAACGCCGTGACCGAGCTTCCGGTGACACCACAACGGCTCCGGCGGCTGATCCGGCGCGCGGCCAAGCACCAGCAAGCCTCGTAAAGAACCGGAGTTGCTGGACCGATCGCGTAACCCCCGGTAGTCAATACGCACAAGAGGTCGGCGTCCGATTTAGGCGCCTAGGAGGGGAGAAGAACGAATGGATCTCAAGCTTCACGGCAAGACGGCACTCGTGACCGGCGGCAGCGAAGGCATCGGCAAGGGAATTGCGCTGGCGCTGGCCAAGGAGGGCGTGGACGTCGCCATGTGCGCGCGGCGCAAGGAGCCCCTCGAAGCCACCGCGAAGGAAATCGCCCAGGCGACCGGCCGGAAGATCGCTGCCATTCCCGCCGATCTGCGCCAGGACGCCGACGCCAAAGCCTTTATCGAGCAAGGACACAAAGCGCTCGGCCGCGTCGATATCATGGTCAACAATGCCGGCTCGGCGGCGGGCGGTGTGATCGAGCATCTGACCGAGGACGATTGGGAAAAGGGCCTTCAGCTCAAGTTCATGGGCTATGTGCGCTGCCTGCGCTACGTGCTGCCGATCATGGTCAAGCAAGGCGGCGGCCGCGTCGTCAACTTGATCGGCAATGACGGCGTCAAGCCGTCCTACTGGGAAATATGTCCGGGTGCCGCCAACGCGGCCGGGCAGAACCTTACGCTCTCGCTCGCCGGCCAATACGGCAAGCACGGCGTCAGCTTCGTCGCGGTCAATCCCGGCCCGGTACGCACCGAACGCTGGACCGGACTGGTCAAAGCCATGTCGCGCGACATGAAGATCTCATACGAGGAGGCCGACACGCTGGCGCCCGCCTCCATCCCCATGGGCCGCATTGCCGAGGTTGAGGAGGTCGCCAACCTGGTGGTGATGCTGGCTTCGCCGCTGATGCAGATGGTCAACGGCACCATGATCGAAATCGACGGCGGTCAGGACAAGCCGCTGATGGATCGCTTCCGCGACAAGAACCGGTAAATTGACCGGAGTGCGCATGAAGATACTGACCGTCGGCGGCGCCATGATCGACACGATCGCGATCATCGACAGCGACCGCATCGAACGCATGACCATGCTGAATGCGGACTCCTCCTTCCTGCTGCTGGAGGAGGGCCGCAAGACCGAAGCCGAAGAGGTTTCGACCCATCCCGGCGGCGGCGCCGTTAACGCCGCGGTCGCCATAACGCGCCTGGGGATGGACGTCGCCTTGCTGGCGAAACTCGGCACCGACGCGCGGGCCGAAGCGATTTTGGCGCGGCTGACCCAGGAGGGCGTGTCGGGCCGCTGGACGAGCCGCGACGCACGCGCACCGACCGGCGCTTCCGTTCTCGTCTCCTCGCATGATCGCAACGCCGCGATCTTCACCTTTCGCGGCGCCAACACGCTGCTTCAGGTCGAGGATCTTCGCGACGAGGCATTCGCCGTTGACCTCGTCTACATCGCCAATTTGAGCAATCAATCGGCCGATTGCTTTCCGGCGATCGTCAAGCGCGCCAAAGCGCATGATGCGCTGGTGGCGGCAAATCCCGGCCCGCGTCAGTTGTCCGCCCGCGGCCAGGCATTTCTTGAAAATCTGTCCGCCATCGACATTCTGGTGTTGAACCGCACGGAGGCCGATCTGTTGGTACCGAGCCTGGTCGCTCGCGCCGGCGAAGGCGGGCCGACGCTCGCCCTGGCCCCGGGGGAGGAGGCGCCGGCGCTGGCGGCGCGCGGGCTCGTCGGCGGTGGCTTCGAGATGGGCATTGCCGCGTTCTTTCGCGCGCTCGCACGCCTCGGCCCCAAGCACATCGTCATCACTGACGGTGCCTACGGCGCTTTTGTTGCATCGGCCACGGAAATCCTGTTCGCGCCGGCGCTCAAACTGAAGGTCGTCGGCACCGCCGGAGCGGGCGACGCTTTCGGCGCGACCTTTGCCGCTTACGTCGCGCTTGGCCAGCCCATCGCCGAAGCGCTGCGGGCGGCGACGATCAATTCGGCGTCGGTGGTCGGGCACATCGATACCCAGAGCGGCATGTTGCGACGCGACGAGCTCGACCGGCGGCTCGCCGCAACCCCGCCGCAACCGGCGATACGCAGGTGGGCATCCTAGTCGGGGGGCGCCCGCCCCCTCAGCTTCCCTTCGCTTCGCTGGGGCGGATAAAAGAAATTCCTTCTCGCGACGCGCTCAGCGCCCGAGGTTTGAAAACCACCACAACAACAAAGCTCTTTTGATTCGCCTCCGGGGGCCGCATCGACCGCATCGCCACACGAGTCGGCGAGCATTTCCACAAGGGCGACGTGCTGATCGTGTTCGATTGCGCGCTGCAGCGCGCGCAGGAAGCCCGCGCACGTGCCGTGCTGTTGCAGGCGGAAAAAACTTACTCGATCGATCAGCGCTTGGTGGCGCTTAGATCGATGGGACAGCTCGAACTCGACGTCGCCGCCGCCGAGGTGGAGAAGGCGAAAGCCGACGTTGCCGCCGGCGAGGCGGTGACCTCGAAGTGCACCATTGCGGCGCCGTTTTCCGGCATCACCGTGGAGCAAAAGGCCCGCGAGTTCCAGTACACCACGCCGGGCCAGGCGTTGCTCGACATCCTCGACGACCACGGCCTCGAGGTCGAGCTGATCGCACCCTCGCGTTGGCTCAGCTGGCTGAAGCCGGGGTATGAATTTCACGTTCACATCGACGAGACCGACAAGACTTATCCGGCGCGGACCACGCGGCTGAGCGGCCGCGTCGATCCCGTCAGCCAGTCGATCAAGGTGATCGGCGAAATCACCGTCGATGCGCCCGAGCTGATGGCGGGCATGAGCGGCCGCGCCACCATGACGCCGCCGCAGGGCGGCTGATCGGCAAGCGCCCGCCGTTCGCCGCGCTGTCGCTCAATTTCCCTCGAAGGCCGGCTTTGCCTTGTTCACGAAAGCCTCATAGGCGCGCTCGTAATCCTTGGTCTGCATGCAGATCGCCTGCGCCTGCGCCTCCGCTTCGATGGCTTCGTCGATGCCCATGTTCCATTCCTGGTGGATGCATTTCTTGGTCATGGCATGGGCGAAAGTCGGGCCGTCGGCGAGCGAACGTGCCAAGGCCTGCGCATCCGTCAGCACCGCTTCCGGCTCGCACAGCTTATTGTAGAAGCCCCATTGCGCGGCCTCGTTGCCGTCGATCGCCCGCCCGGTATAGAGGAGCTCCGCGGCGCGGCCGGCGCCGATGATGCGCGGCAGCATGTTGCAGGCGCCCATGTCGGCGCCGGCGAGACCGACGCGCACGAACAGAAAAGCGACCTTGCTGCGCGCGGTGCCGTAGCGCAGGTCCGACGCCATGGCGATAATCGCGCCGGCGCCCGCGCAGATGCCGTCGACCGCCGCCACGATCGGCTGCGGGCAGGCGCGCATGGCCTTGACCAGATCTCCGGTCATCCGCGTGAAGGCGATGAGGCCGGCCATGTCGCCCTGGCGCTGCATCTCCACCAGCGGTCCGATGATTTCGTGCACATCGCCGCCGGAACAGAAATTGCCGCCGGCGCCGGTCACGACCACGGTCTTGATGTCGTCGGCATAGACGAGATCGCGAAAGGTGTCGCGCAGCTCGGCGTAGGACTCCAAGGTCAAAGGATTCTTGCGCTCGGGCCGGTTGAGCGTGATGGTCGCGACTTTGCCGTCGCGATCCCAGCGAAAATGCTGTGGCTTGAAGTTGGAAAAATCTAGTCGGGAAGGGCGAAAACGAGTGGCGGTTGCGAGCATGGGTCGGTCCTTTGAGTTATCGCGGTCCAGATCTTAGTGGAGCATGATCTTTTCGGAAAACCGGTATCCACTTTTCCGGATCATGCTCTGGGTGTCGTCAGTCGAGAAAAGCCTTCGCTTTAGCCTGCGAAGGTCAGCCCGCCGCTGACGCTCAACACCTGCCCGGTAATGTAGTCGGAACGTGAGCTGGCAAAAAACAAAATCGCGTCGGCGATTTCCTGCGGCTTGGCAAAGCGTCGGAACGGTATGGCGCGGATGAAAGCCTCCTTGAGCTTTTCCGGCCGCGACTGCAACATGGGCGTATCGGTTGGCCCCGGACAGACGCAGTTGACGTTGATCGAATAGCGCGCGACTTCGCGCGCGAGCGACTTGGTAAAGGCGATCACGCCGCCTTTCGCCGCCGCATAAGCCGTTTCGCCGCTGGAGCCGACCCGCCCGGCATCGCTGGAAACGTTGACGATCTTGCCCTTGCTGGCCGCGACCATGGCCGGAAGCAGCGCCTGGGTGAGATGCAAGAGACCGCCCAGATTGACCGCCAACACCCGGTCCATGTAATCGGGCGCATTGTCCAGGAACGGCTGGATGTCGTTCCAGCCGGCCGCATTGACCAGAATGTCGACCCGGCCGTAGCGGTCGAGCACCTCCGCCGCGCAGCGATGGACGTTGGCCGCATCCGCCAGATCGATCGCGACGAACTCCACGGCAAGATTGCCGGCCTCCTTCACGAGATCTGCGCCCTTCGCCGCATTGACGTCGGCGCAGATGACGCGGGCGCCGCAGCGCGCGAATTCCAGCACGGTGGCTTTGCCGATCCCGGAAGCGCCACCGGTGATCAAGGCGGTCTTGCCGACGAAATTCATCAGTCCCCTCCTCCAACACGATCCGCCGAAGTCATTGCGGCTTTCCCGCCAAAAATGCTTCGACACGCTCACGCGTCTCTGCATTCGTCAGCAGCAGGCGCGTCGCCTCGAGTTCTTCGGAATAGCCGGTGCGGCCCGGCTCGCACGCCGCGGCGATGCAGACCTTGCTCGCCGCAAGCGCGGCGGCCGGCAGCGTAGCGATCCGCCGGGCAATCTCGATGGCGCTCGCCGGGAGCTCGGCGCGCGGTATCGCCCAATGCACGATGCCGAGCGCGCGGGCCGTCAAGCCGTCGACCCTCTCGGCGCCGAGAATAAGACGGGCGGCCACGGGACGACCGCACAGCCGGGTCAGGCGCTGCGTGCCGCCGGCGCCGGGTAACAGACCAAGCTGAACCTCGGGCACACCGAGTTTCACTTCGACGGCGCAAATGCGAAGGTCGCAGGCGAGCGCGAGCTCCAGCCCGCCGCCCATCGCCGCCCCGCCGACCTCCGCGAGCGTCACCTGCGGAAGTTTTTCGATGCGGGCATACAGGCGCTGCAGTGCGGCGACGTAAGAGTACATGCGGTCAGGACCGTCGGCGGCGGCCATGCGTTCCCATACCTGCTTCAAGTCTGCGCCCGCGCAAAACACTTTCTGATCCGAACGCACGTGCAGAACGCGCCAGTCCGAGCGAGCGGCGAGATCGTCCAACATCCTGTTGAAGCGCGCGATCCATTCCTCGCTGATGGCATTCACCGGCGCACGGCTGAGCGTCAGCGTCGCGACCGCGTGGCTGACAGTCATGCCGAACATGAAGCTGCCCTTCTGTCTCGGCGCGTTGAGCCGGCGGCGTCCCTGGCGAACAGCCTTGCCATCTTAATGTCCCGTCTGCATGCCGGCCCGATCCGATCGCGGCGCATTGTCCCGCAGCTTGAAACGCTGGATCTTGCCGGTCGCGGTCTTGGGCAGGCTGTCGACAAACTCGATCCAGCGCGGATATTTCCACGGACCGATGGTGCGCTTCACATGCACCTTGATGTCCTCGTAGAGGGCGCGGTTGGCGCCGGCGTCGGCCGTTTCCTTGAGCACGACGAACGCCTTCGGCTTGATCAGGCCATTGTCGTCCTCGGCCGGCACCACTGCCGCCTCCAGCACGCTCGGATGGGTGACCAGCGCCGCCTCGACCTCGAAAGGCGACACCCAGATGCCGCTCACTTTGAACATTTCGTCGGCACGGCCGCAGTAGAGGTAAACGCCGTCGGCGCGGCGCAGGTATTTGTCGCCGGTACGGGTCCACTCGCCCTCGAACGTGCGGCGCGATTTCTCGCGTTGATTCCAGTATCCGGCCGCCGCCGAAGCGCCGCGCACCAGCATCTCGCCGATGGTTCCGTCGGCGACATCGTGTCCGGCCTCGTCGACGAGCCGGAGGTCGTAGCCTTTCACCGGAATGCCGGCGGTCCCGTACTCGACGGCATGCGGCACATTGGTGACGAACAGGTGCCCCATCTCGGTCGAGCCGACGCCATTGACGATGTCGAGGCCGAAGCGCTCTTTCCAAGCTTCGCCGATATGCGGCGGCAACGGCTCGCCGGCCGAGAAACAGAGCCGCAGCCTGCTTGAGCCGCGTTCCGGCGTGCATTCGGCATCCGCGAGAATGGCGGCGTAAAGCGTCGGCACCGCATAGAACATCGTCGGCTGATAGCCGCGCAGCGTTTCAAACACGGTCTGCGGCGTCGGCCGCTCCGGGTAAAAGACCGACGTCGCACCGACCGCCATCGGGCAGATGATCGCGTTGCCGAGGCCGTAGGAGAAAAACAGCTTGGCCGCGGAAAAAATCACGTCGTCCTCGCGGACTCCGATGCGGTCCTGCCCGGCTTGTCGCGCCATGACCATCGGACTTGAATGCACGTGCATAACGCCTTTCGGCATGCCGGTGCTGCCGGAGGAGTAAAGCCAGTAGGCGATCTCGTCGGCGCAGGTCTTCGCCGGCGCGGGCCGCTCGTTCACGGATGCGAGCAGCCTCGCCAACCGCGGCACGCCGTCGGGACCGCCGCCGACCACGACGATCGCCTTCAACGCCGGCAAGCCGCCGGCGGCTTCCTGCACGACCGGCAGCAGCGCGGTCGAAACAAAGACCACCTTGGCCCGCGAGTCTTCGAGCAGCTGATGATATTGATCGGCGTTAAGGCGGGTGTTCAACAGAACCGGAACGACGCCGGCGCGGATCGCACCCCAAAACAGCACCGGGAAATCGACCGAATCGAGCAGCACCAGCGCGATACGGTTTTCCCGCTCGACGCCCAAGCGGGCCAGCATCGGCCCGACGCGCGCGGCCTCATCGAGCAACTGTCCGTAGGTGATGTCTCGCGACGGGTCGATGCACGCGGTCTTGTCGCCGCGGCCTTCGAGCACGTGACGGTCCAGGAAATCTGCCGCGGCGTTGTAGTCCCGGTCAGCGCTCATGCCAAAAGACAATTCTAAAAGAAAATTCGCAAATGATTCACAACGCAAGCCCCGGGCCATGTCCTTGACTTAGGTCAAGTCGCGCCAATGCATGGCGATGTCCTCTGCCGACAGCATGAACCGCCGGTATTTTGATTTGGCGATGCGCCGTCCGTCAGGAGGTTCTTGACTTTTGTCAATGTCGCCGGGACGGCGGGCGGTCTATCAAAAAAACAGGGCATTGCCGCCGTCGAAGCCAATGCCCGGGTGGAAACCCCTGTTTGCCGATGGAAAGCGCGCGCTCCGCCAAGCAGCTGCTCAAAGTGCAGGTCAACGGCCGCTGGCGTGAAGATGCGGTAGCCGAAAACCTGTTGCTGGTGGATTATCTGCGCGACGTCGCTCGCCTGACCGGGACGAAGACCGGCTGCGACGGCGGCGAATGCGGCGCCTGCACGGTGCTGGTCGACGGCCGCGCGGTGCCCGCCTGCATCACGCTCGCGGTGCGTTGCGAAGGGCGTTCGGTCGAGACCATCGAAGGCCTTGTCGCGCAGGGGCGGCCCAGCCGGCTGCAGCGCGCCTTCCACGACAAGCTCGGCACGCAATGCGGCTTCTGCACGCCCGGCATGATCATGGCCGCCGAGGCGCTGCTGCGGCGCAATCCGAAGCCCAGCGATCGCGATATTCGCGTGGCGCTGTCGGGCAATCTCTGTCGCTGCACCGGTTACGTAAAGATCATCGAATCGGTGCGCAGCGCCGCGGAGATGGCGTCATGAGCGCCGGTCAGAGCGGCAACGGCGGGGCCATGCGGCCCGGCGTGCCGCTGATCGACGGCATCGACAAGGTCACCGGCCGCGCGCGCTACACGGCGGATCTCGAACACGCCGATGCCCTGGTCGGCCGGATTTTCCGCAGCCCGGTCAGTCACGGCGAGATCGTTCGGCTCGACGTGTCGAAGGCGCGGGCGCTGGACGGGGTCGGGTCGGTCATCACCGGCGACGACTGCCCGCACACTTACGGCGTGCTGCCGGTCGCCATGAACGAATACCCGCTGGCCCGCGAGCGCGTGCGTTACCGCGGCGAGCCGGTTGCGGCCGTCGCCGCGATCGACGGCGAGACCGCCGAACGCGCGCTTAAGCTGATCGAGTTCGAGGTCCGCGAGCTGCCGGCGTATTATACGTCGGAGGACGCACGCGCCCCCGGCGCAGCGCTGCTACACGACAATAAGCCGGGTAATATCGAACGCGAGGTGCACAACGAGTTCGGCGATGTGCGCCAGGAGTTCGCCGCGGCCGATCTCGTGCGCGAAGCGACGTTCCGCTGCGCCGAGGTCAATCACGCCCAGATCGAGCCGCACGCCGCGCTGGCCGACTACGATCCGCTGACCGGGCGGCTGACCGTGCAGAGCGTGTCCCAGGTCATCTACTACCTGCATCTGATGCTGGCCCGTTGCCTGGAGATGGACGCCTCGCGAATTCGCGTGATCAAGCCGTTCGTCGGCGGCGGCTTCGGCGCGCGGGTCGAGGTTCTCAATTTCGAGATCGTCACCGCGCTGTTGGCCCGCGCCGCCGGCGGCAAGGTGATGATGCAATTGACGCGCGAGGAGACTTTCTTGACCCACCGCGCGCGGCCGCACACCGACATCAGGCTGAAGCTCGGCATGCGGCGCGATGGACGCATCACGGCGTGCGAGTGCGAGGTAGTCCAGCGCGGCGGCGCCTATGCCGGCTACGGCATCGTGACCATCCTCTATGCCGGCTCGCTGCTGCAGGGCATCTACGACATTCCGGCGGTAAAGTACGACGGGTACCGAATCTATGCCAATCTTCCGCCCTGCGGCGCCATGCGCGGTCACGGCGGGGTCGATAGCCGGCATGCCTTCGAATGCCTGCTCGATCGCATGGCGCGCGAGCTCAAGCTCGATCCGTTCGCCGTGCGCCGCGCCAATCTGTTGCGCGCGCCGACCCGCACCTTGAACGATCTGATGGTGAACAGCTACGGCCTCGGCGAATGTCTGGAAAAGGTCGAGCGCGCCAGCCGCTGGGCCGAGCGCATCGGCAAGCTGCCGCCCGGCAAGGGCCTCGGCATGGCCTGCTCGCATTACGTCAGCGGCGCCGCCAAGCCCATCCACTGGACCGGCGAGCCGCACGCCGTCGTCAATCTGCGCATCGATTTCGACGGCGGCGTGACGGCGCTGACCGGCGCCGCCGATATCGGCCAGGGCTCCTCGACCATGGTCGCGATCGCAGTCGCGGAGACGCTCGGCATTTCGCTCGAGCGCGTACGCGTGATCGCCGCCGACAGCGCCATTACGCCGAAGGATAACGGCGCTTATTCGTCGCGCATCACCTTCATGGTCGGCAACGCCGCGATCGACGCGGCGCGCGGCCTCAAAGCCGTGCTGATCGCCGCCGCGGCACGCAAGCTCGAGGCGAGGCCCGAAGACGTCGAGTGCGTGGGCGAAGTCTTTCAGGTCGGCGCCGGCGGCCAGTCGAATCTTTCCTTCGCGGAAGTCGTGAAAGCGGCTCTGGCCGAACGCGGTCCGATCACCGTTTCCGGCACATTTACCTGTCCGCCAGAGGCGCAGGGCGGCAAGCATCGCGGCGGCGCCGTCGGCTCGACCATGGGCTTCAGCTATGCGGCGCAGGTGGTCGAAGTGACGGTCGATGAGGCCACCGGCGCGATCTCGGTCGACAAGGTTTGGGCCGCGCTGGATTGCGGGCATGCGATCAATCCGCTCGCGGTCGAAGGCCAGATCGAGGGCTCGGTGTGGATGGGCATGGGCCAGGCGCTCAGCGAGGAAACCCGCTATGCCGAGGGCCTGCCCGTGCACGCAAGCCTGCTCGAATACCGGGTTCCGACCGTCGCCGAATCGCCGCCGATCGACGTCCAGATCGTGGAAAGCCACGATCCATATGGTCCCTTCGGCGCCAAGGAAGCGAGCGAAGGCGCGCTTGCCGGATTTCCGCCGGCTTTGATCAACGCGGTGGCCAACGCCATCGGCATCGACATGAGTGAATTGCCGGCGACGGCCGACCGCGTGATGGAAGCGTTGGTCGAGCGGCGGCGGCGGAAGCGGTTGGACGATGCGCGCAGGGAGGCGTCATGACGGCGTTGATGCCTCACTTCCACATCGCGCGGCCGCGCGACATCGAAGCCGCCGTTGCGGCGCGGCGCGAGCATCCGGACAGCCGTTTCCTTGCCGGCGGAACCGATCTCGTGGTCAACATGCGCCGCGGCATTGCCAGCCCGACAGTGTTGATCGACCTTGCGGAGATCGGCGAACTTGCCGGGATCGAGGCCACGGACGCCGGCGTGCGGATCGGCGCTTCCGTCACCATCGCGGCGCTGCCGCTGTCGCCGATGCTGGCCGAGCGTTATCGCGCTTTGGCCGAGGCCGCCGAGGCGATCGCCGGCCCCGGCCATCGCGCCATGGCGACGGTCGGCGGCAATCTGTGCCTCGATACGCGCTGCATCTTCTACAATCAAAGTGAGTGGTGGCGGCACGCCAACGATTACTGCCTCAAGCACGGCGGCGAGGTCTGCCATGTGGCGCCGCAGGGCCAACGCTGCCATGCCGCCTTTACCGGCGATCTGGCGCCGGCGCTGCTGGCACTCGGAGCGGAAGTCGAGATCGCCGGGGCGCGGCAACGCCGGCGCATTCCGCTCGGCGAACTCTATGTCGAGGACGGCAAAGCGCATCTCGCCCTTGGGGCCGACGAAATCGTCGTCGCCGTGCATTTGCCGCCGCACCCGCCGCCGTCGGCTTACGCCAAACTGCGCGTGCGCGGCGCGATCGACTATCCGCTCGCCGGCGTGGCGGTCGCGCTCGCGACCGCCGACGGCGTGGTGAAGGCGCTGCGCATCGGAATAACCGGCACCAATTCCCGCCCCTTCCTGCTCGCCGGAACCGACGAATTGCTGGGGCGGCCGATCGACGAAAAAATGCTGCAGCAGGTCGATCGATTGGTGCAGAAACAGGTGCAGCCGATGCGGACCACGGTCGCCTCGGCCCATTATCGTCGGCTCGCCGCCGCCGGCCTCGCCCGTCGCCTGGTGTCCGCGCTCGGCACCGTAAACGGATGAAACAGACCGACCGGTCAGGCAATGGCCCGGTCGAAGCACAAATGCTGCGACGGCCGAAAGCCGCAGCGATCGAGGAATGCGATCAGCTCGCGGTCGCGCCAATCGAGCTCGGTGCGCACGATCTCGACCCGCAGCGTCGAAAGATTGACCAGCAATTGCGACAACAAAGCGCGGCCGACGCCGCGGTCCTGGTAATCCGGATCGACGCCGATCGTGTCGAGCACCGCCGCCGGCTCAAGGCGGCCGAATTCGCCGAGATCGACCCGCGCCATGATGAAACCGACCGCCACGCCATCGAGTTCGGCGACCAGCGAGACGCGCACATTGGACTCATGCAGTGCGTCGGCAAACTTGCGCTTGAAATAGCTCGACCGGTCCCGGCCGGTGATGCGGCTATCGATCGCGATCAGGGCCGGTAAATCCTTTTCGTCCATCGAGCGGATGGGAATCTTGTCACGCCGCAGCGGGCCGAAATCCGCGGCCGGGGGATTCCCGTAATTGATCTCCCGGGCATCCCCGACGCGTTCGGGGATCGTGATTGCGGATTTGCGTGCCATCGTATTCGCCTCGCAGAAAACTTTCACACCTCGTCGACTTCTTCCGTCAACAAATCGACCGCCGAGCGTTGCAGGACCATCCGCGGCGCCAGCTCAAATTTGGCTGCATCAAAGAACCGCAGCAAGTTGTGGTTCGTCCACTCGGCCTGCGACTGCAGCGATCGCACGCTCTTGCCGCGCAATACCTCGACCAGCCCCTGCATCAACACCTGCCCGATACCGTGATCGCGGCTGTCGGGGGCGACACCGACGGCGTCGAGCGCGGCGCTGGCCTGCTCGCGGCCGAACTCGCCGTGCAGCAGGTGCGCAAAGGCGTAGCCGGCGAGCGACTGGCCTTCATCAACGCCGACGAGCACGTAATCCTCGGGGTGCGCTTTGGCGGCATCGAAACGCTTCTCGAAAAAGCGACGGCGGAATTGACCGGTGTAGGCGCGATCGATCGCAATCACCCTTTCGAGATCGTCGACGCGAAGCGAGCGGGCGCCGCCTCGGGTAACGGTCGTGGTGCTGGTCATGGCTGATCTCTCGGCGTTCTCGGCATAATCCTGACCAGCGCCAATCGGCGAGCTGGTTTGGCGCGTATCAGCCGTGCAACTGCTGATACTTGGCCAGCAGGTCGTCGTTGCTCTCGGCCCAATCGGGATTCAGCACGATACAGTCGGCCGGGCAGACGAGCTTGCACTGCGGCTCGTCCTCGGCGCCGACGCACTCCGTGCATTTCATCGGATCGATGACGTAGATTGGATCGCCGGCGGTAATCGCCTTGTTCGGACACACCGGCTCGCACGCATCGCAAGCGGTGCATGTGTCGATGATCAACAGCGCCATAGCGTCATCTCCTTGCCGCGCGTTCCGTCACGCCGCCCGCGGCAGATCGCCCGCGGCCGCGAGTTTATCGAATCGATAGGCGCCCCACAAAGCCCCGCCGATGGCGCCGGCATAAATCGAGTCCGCATGGCTGCGCACCACGCATTTCATGTCCTTGATCGTGGCGATGTCCTCGGTCAAGGCAGCGACCAGACCGTTGTCGAGCGCCAGCCCCCCGGTGCACATCACGACGCCCTGCATCGCGCCGATCGACTTCAAGAGCTTGGACAGCCGCGCCGCCATCGACAGATGGATGCCTTTGAGGATGTTCGACGCGGTGATGCCGCGCGACACCATGTTGATGACGTCGGTTTCCGCCAGCACGGCGCAAATGCTCGACACCACTTCCGGATTGTCGGCCTCGCGCGACAGCGCCCCGATTTCTTCCTGAGCGATGCCGAGATAGCGGGCGATGTTCTCCAGGAACTGGCCCGATCCCGATGCGCACTGGCTCGTCATCTTATAGCTCAAGACCTTGCCGCGCTCGTCGACGCTGATCGCCCGTCCGTGCAGGGCGCCGATGTCGAGCACCGCCCGCGACTCGGGATCGAGGTAGATGGCGCCGCGGGCGTGGGTGGTCATCGAGTAGAAATGCCCGGTACTGAACGGCGCGCTCTCGCCCTCGCCCGTGGTGGCCACGTAATCGACCTGGTTCGGCGCCAGCCGCGCATCTTCCAGCGCGTTGTCGTACACCACCCGCGCCAGTTCGATCGGATCGCGCTGGCGCATCCGCAACGTCGACCGCGACAGCCAGGTTTCCTTGCCGTCTTCGACCTTGAAGATCGCCGCCTTGACGGCGCCGGTGCCGACGTCGATTCCGGCTGCAATGGTCATGTCTCGCTCCCATCGGCCTGGCCAAAATGCGCCCGCCGCGCAAATTCCGCCGCACCCAGCGCGCCGGTATAGATCGAGTCCGGATTGATATTGATGGTCACCTCCCCGTAATTCTCCTTGATGACCTTGCGCAGCTCGCGCACCGCGGCTTCGTTCTTGGCGACGCCGCCGGTGAAGGTGAATTCGTTGGTCACCCCGCCGGACCGGGAAATGATCGAGATCGCCCGCAGGATGATGGCGCGATGCAATCCGGCCAGGATGTCCTCGCGCTTCTCGCCGAGCGACAGGCGATCGCGCAGCTCGGCGCCGGCGAACACCGTGCAGGTCGAATTGATGCGCGCCGGCTTGTCCGACTTCATTGCCAGCGGGCCCAGTTCGTGCAGCCCCATGTTCATCTCGTCGGCGATATAGCCGAGGTAGCGGCCGCAGCCTGCCGCGCAGCGATCGTTCATCTGGAAGTTTGCCACGATGCCGTTGGCATCGACCTGGATGCCCTTGGTGTCCTGGCCGCCGATGTCGAGAACGGTGCGCGTGTTCGGGTACATCATGTGCGCGCCGAGGCCGTGGCAGAGGATTTCCGAGCGGATGTGCTCCTTGGAGAACGGCAAGGTGACGCGGCCGTAGCCGGTGCCGACCAGGTAGGTTTCTTCCAGCTCGATCCCCAGCGCATCCTCGATGTTCTGCTGGATATTGCCGGCCGCCGCCTGGATCGAAGGTTCCAAGCGCAGGACGCGGGCCAGCGCGCGGCGGAACTTGTCGCTGAGATTGCCTTGCGGCGGTCGGTTCTCCACATCGATGATCGACTTGTCATAGACGTTGAGCAGGAGGTCGTAGGGAGCGTCCGCCGCGCGCGCGACCTCCTCGGCATGCACGTGATAGCGCGAGCCGGCGATATCGCGGAAGAAGTCCGACTTTCGCTTGGCGCCCGGTGCGTAAAGCGCCGGCGCCTCCTCGCGCAGCCGGGCGAACACCTGGCCGAGCGCTTCCTTGACCCCGGCCTCGACCTTGCGGAAGCGTTCGCCTTCGATGTGGCTGCGGCAGGTTTGCTCGAGGTCGTCGAGCTGCTCGACGAATTGCTCGTAGCGGAAGGCCCGCTCCAGTGCCCCGAGGAAGTCGTCGAGGCCGCCGTTGAGCCCGCCCGCCTGCGACAGCGCGCGCCGGAACAGCGTGAACCGGCCGTCGACGCCTGCCTCCTGGCTGGCGACGCGAGCCGCTGTGCTGTAGTTCGAGCGCGAATTGGTGATGCCGCGGCCGATCACGTCGCAATTGTCGTCGAGCAGCACCGCCTTGGTGGTAGTGGAGCCCAGATCAATGCCGACGAAGGTCTTCATCGTGCATCTCCTCACGCGGCGGCGCGCTCGGCGGCGCGCTTCTGCTCGATCATCTGAAAGTAGCTTTCCAGCCGGTTCTTGATGTTGGCCGCGGAGAAATAGCGCGGATCAACCAGGTCGGACTCGATGAACGCTGCGGGCTTGCCGGTCCGCTTCTCGACCTCGCGCATCATCAGGAGCTGGCCGGCGGAGAAGCTGTTGCAGCTCTTGATCGAATTGATCAACAGGCCGTCGGCACCGTACTCCTCGATATATTTCGACAGCATGTCGATGCGCATCGGCAGGCTGCGGTTGGTGTAGACGCCGAGGCAGTATTCGGCCAGCGTCTCCAGCGGGTTGTCGGGATCGTGGCGGAAACCGAGATCGTAGACGCCGCCCACCTTGGTGTAGCTCGAGGCCACGACGACGGCGCCCTCGTCATAAAACATCTTCCAGAACTGACGGAAGCTCGTGTAGTTCGGCGGACCTTCGACGACCAGGCGATATTTCTCCACGCCCATGTCGCCGTCGGGCGTGACCGGGCCTTGGCCTTTGGCGAGGCGATTCTCCACTTCCTCGCGGAGGAACCTGTAGTACTCGATGGCGTCGTCGGTGCCGCGGAACGCGCCGAAGATCGGACCGATGTAATAGATGCCGCCGAAATAGGCATCGATCGGCGACGGCTTGTGCTTGGCGCTCTGCAACACCCGAACGAGGTCGTCCTCGGCCTTGACCGATCGCTTCAGGTACTCGCGCAACCGATCGATGTCGAACTTCACTCCCGAGATCCGTTCGAGCGTGGGAATCACCTCCTCTTTCAGCTGCTTCACCATGTAGTCGACCATGTTCTTGGTGATCTTGCCGTCGCCCATATAGGGCGTGTGCAACATGATCGTCTCGCACTTGTACTGCTCGCGCAGCAGCTCGAACCACTTCATGAAGGTGAAGCAGCCGGTGTAGGACAGCAGCAGCACGTCGGGATTGGGGAATTTCTTGCCGTTCGGCGCGATATTGCCCTTCGCCATCATGCCGATATCGGACTTCACATAGGTGCAGACATCTTCCGAATGGCCGATCTTCTCGGCTTCCAGCACGAAGGCGCCGCTGGTCCGCCGCAATCCGTTCTGGATGGCGTTGACCTCGGGCAGATTGTTGACGAGGTCGAAGCACATGATCAGCTCGTTGAGATTGCCGGGCACGAAGGTGGCGGCGATCTTCTCACCGGTCTGCGGCGCGCTGGTCAGGCGGTCGTAGTGCGCGGCCATCATCTCTTTCTGCTTCACCATCGAAGCGTCCTTGATGACCTCTTTGGCCGGCGCCGCCTTTGGCGTAACGATTACCGCGGTCATCTTCCGCTCCATAGTTTGATCGAATCGGCGAAGGTTCCCGCCTGCTCGCGGATCGGCTGCATCTGCCCGGAATTCTCCGCGTATTTGAAGGCAATGAAGGGAATGCCGGCGTCCTTGAGCACGTGCTGCAGCATCGGCCGGTCGAGCAAAGCCGGGTCGCAGAAGCTCGGCGCCGCGAAGATCACGCCTTCGGCTCCGGAGCGTTGCACCGCGCGCACCAGGTACTGGCCCTTCTCTTTCAGGTCGGGCTCGTACTTGGCCGCCGTCGATTCGGAATGATGCAGGAACGCCAGCGCCAGGTTTCTCAGCGGATCGCCCTCGGTCGGCACGTCGTCGGTCAGCCAGCGGGTGACCAGCAACAGATCGTCGTCGACCACGTAACAGCCGGACAGTTCCAGCGACTTGATGAGATTAAGCGGCGGCTGCTCGCAGAAGGCGCCGGTCAGCACGATGCGGCAATTGTCGCGCTTGGCCCGCTCCTCGGCGCGCGCCGCGGCGAGATAGTCGCGGATCATCGCCGAGTGCTGCTCGACCGGAAGCACCATTCCGGCGCGCAACACCAGATAGACTTCGGCGGCCGGCGCCTGCCATGGCCGCTCGGCGCGCAACGCGTAAAGCTCGCGTACCAGCCGGCGATTGTCGTTGTACAGCGCGATGGAGCGGTTGAGCTCGGCGTCGGTGATCGGGACGCCGCGCAGCTCGCCGAGATCATGGCGCAGCTCGGCCAGCTCGTTGATATAGTAGTTGCCGCCAATGTCGTCGCGGTAATTCTGCGGCACGTCGAAGTAGCGAACGTAGACGTGCGGAAACATCATCTTCCACATGCCCGACAGATTGCGGATCACGTCGCAGATCGAGGGGAACAGCATGCCGTCGACGAAGTCGAGCCGGCCCGATACGCCGAGCTCGATGGTCGAGCGCGGAATGCGGCAGATGTAGCTCTGGTAATAGGCGTCGCCGTGGATGACCTCGAGCTGATCGCCGCCGCCGAGGATGCCGAGCGGCAGCATATTGGCGGCATGAACGATCTCGCGCGGCACGTAGATCGGCATGTAGCCGACGACCTTGCGGCCCGCCGCGGCGGCTTTCCATTCGCGGGCCGCGGTGAACGACAGATCCTCGAACAGCGCATTCGCGCGCGCGACGATCGCGGCCGTAGCCGGAATGTTCAGCGATGCATCCATTGTGCCGGTCTCTTCGCGATAAAGGCCTCGAGACCCTCCACCGCATCGTGCGTCGTCATCAATTCATCGAGATAGAGCCGCTCGACGGCTTTCAATTTGCTCTTGACCCGCGCGACATAGTCGATCCGCGCCGCCTTGACGGCGAAACGCAGCGAGCTCGCGCTCTTGGGCTTGAGGTGCTCTTCGAAGTAGGCAAGCGCGGCGGCGGCGGGATCGATGGCGGCTTCTTTGGCAATGCCGAGCCGGGCAGCCTCAGCTCCGGTGATGCTCCGTCCCGACAGCAGCAGATCGAGCGCCGGCATTGGACCGGCAAGCTCGGGCAACAGGCAGGATGCGGCCGGCGCGAACACCCCGAGCTTCATTTCCGGCTGACCCAAAGCGGCATCCGGCGCGACGAACAGGATGTGGCCGGCGAGCGCCACTTCGAGTCCGCCGCCGAGACATTGCCCGTGCACGGCGACCAGGATGGGAACCGGCGACTCGACCATGCGCAAGATCAGACGATGAAGGCTCCGCAGCATCGCCGCACACTGATCGGGCAGATGCTCCTCGACACTGGCGCCGAAACTGAAATGCGGGCCTTCCGCTTCGATCAACACCGCACTAAGGCCTAGGTTGGCCAAGTGTTGCGCCAACGCGCCGTCCAGCGCCGCGATCATGGCGGCATCGATCAGATTGGCCTTCGGCCGGTTGAGCGACAGGCGCAGCAAGCGGCCTTCCGCGTCGAACCAGACCTTCAGCGGTATCGTCATCGCCTGTCCTTCATCCGCGGCATGACGCTCTCGGTGAGTTCGTCGCTCCACGGCGTGTTGGCGGCGAGCGCGTGCCGCAAGGCGATGAAATCGATCTCGCGGCCGGTCTCGCGCGTGCCCTCGTTGAAGGCGCGAAAACCGGCGCGCGCCTCGGTCATCATGTTGAGCGCAAGCCACGCCCGCGAATTTTCCTTGTTGCGATTCCAAGCATCGAGCTTCGGCTTGCGCAGCTCTTCGATGGTCTTCGTCGTGCAGTCGGGAAAGGTGTAAAGCAGCTTGGTGCACAGCGCCTCGACCTTTTGGTCGAGCAGATCGAGGTCGACGGTGCCGCGCTTCATCAGTTCCTGGCCCGCCTTCAAGGCGTCGCCTGTCTTCGGCTTGCCGAATACCAGACGGCCGTAATCGTCGACGATGCGGGTCGTCTCGACCAATGGATTGGCCACGTATTTGCCGTCGACTTTCAGCGCCGGCGCGATATCGCTGATCATGCCGGTGAAATAGGCTTCGTGCGCCGAGAATGGCTCGCACAGCACGCAGGCCACCATCGCCCGCTCGGCGCCGATGATCACCGGCAGGAAGTCGGTGGCGCCGCCGATCGGCGCCGAGCCGTGCTTCGGACCGGCTTGACCGAACCGCGCCAGGTCCTGCGCGATGGTGAAGTCGCAGGCCATGCCAATTTCCTGGCCGCCGCCGATCCGCATGCCGTTGACGCGGCAGACCACCGGCTTGTCGCAGGCGAGGATCGTCGAGACCATGTCGTTGAACAGCCGCATGTAGCCGCGATATTCCTGCGGGTTGCCGGCGTAGTATTCCGCATATTCCTTGGTATTGCCGCCGGTGCAGAACGCCCTGTCACCGGCTCCGGTGAACACCACCGCGACCACATCGCGGGCAGCGCTCGCCTCGCGGAAGGCGAGGATGACGCTCTTGACCATGTCCGTCGTGTAGGAATTGAACTGCGACGGATTGTTCAGCGTGATCCAGGCGCTGTAGAGGCCGGCAACCGGCTGGCCATCGTCATCTTTGACCGCGCGCTTTTCATAGAGGACGCTGCCTTTGGCAACCCTGTCCCGCACGTCGGCGGGGACCAACGAATGGTCTTTGGCCTCAACCGCGGCGAACGAACTGACACGGGCTGCTTCGGCGTTCATGGACTTTCTCCTCATCAACAAGGAACGAGAACGGCGCGGCGTTTCAGTGCGCCGATATGGGCCGATTCAAAAACCTGATTGATCTCGTCGAGCGGATGCTTCTCGACATACGTGGCCACCTTCACCCGGCCGTCGAGAACAAGCTCCAGGGCCGCCGGGTAAAGCTCGGGGGGACATCCCCAGTTGCCCAGCGCGCGGGCATGAAAGGCCATGAGGTTGGACAGCCGAACCTCGACCTTGTCCATGGTGAAACCGACGATGCACAGCGTCGCGCCGTGATTGATGAGCCCAAAGGCGGTCTCCTGGCCGGCCCGTGTTCCCGAACACTCGAAAATGATCCACTCGGTTTGCCGCAGCTTGCGTTCCTTGGCGAAGGCCTGAATCGTTCGTTTGATTTCGCGGAGATCGAGCTGGCGCGCATTCAACGTCAGGGCGACGCCGCTGCTGGAAATGGCGTTTAGCTTGTCTTGGCTGACATCGATTGCGACCACCGTGCCGCCTTGCGCTGCCGCGATCTGTGCCGCATAGCCGCCGACGCCGCCGACCCCGTTGACGACGACGAGATCGCCCGGAGCTACTCCCGCCTGCATGACCGCCTGATAGGGTGTCGTGACCGCGTCGGCGATCACCGAAAGATCGGCAAGCTCGATTCCGGCTGCCTTGAGTCGCGGCTCGTCGACGGCGCAAAGCCCGCGCGCCGGCACCACGATGTGCGTGGCAAAGCCGCCATGGATGTCGTTGCCCGGCATTTTCTGGTTCGGACAGATGGTCGACTTGCCGCGCCGACAGACGTCGCAGGTTCCGCAGGGAATGACCGCCGGAACAATGACCGCCCTGCCCTTCCACCCGACAGCGTCTGCGCCCGCATCAACAACACGGCCGCTGATCTCGTGGCCGAGCGTCAACGGCAAAGCATGTTTGGTGCGGACCCCGTCGTAGTAATAACCGAGATCGGTGTGGCAAACCCCGCAACCCGCGATCTCGACAACGACCTCGTCCGGCGCCGGCGGAAATGGATTGAACTCGGCACGGATGAGAGGTTGGTCCTGACCCGTCATCATCCAGCGGATCGGCGCGGTCGACATTCCGAAAGCCTCCCTCTGTCGCGGTTTTTCCACCGCACTGAGAGCAAAATACTTGATCTGGCCGGGTATTCCTTGATCTAAGACAAATGCTCCGAGGCCGCCGTCCGTATGTTTGTCGTGCCTGAACAAGGCCCTGCAAGCGTGGGAAATCTGACGTGACGGAAGCCGAAAACCTCTCCATCGCCATCGTCGGCAGCGGCGGAGCCGGCGCGCTCACTTCGGGCAACCTGTTGCTCGAGGCCGCGACCGCTGCCGGATGGTATGGCCTGCTCACGCGCACCGTGGGTCCGCAAATCCGCGGCGGCGAGGCGGCGGCGCTGATCCGATTGGCAAGCCGGCCGGTCGAGTGTCTTGCGGATCGATTCGATTTGCTGATCGGCATCGATTGGCTGAACGCCAATCGATTCGGCGCCGAGATCGAGGTCGGCCCGCACAGCCTAGTGATCAGCGATCCGCGCGGCGGCGACTTGCCCGACTTCGTGAAGAACTCCGGGGCCAGCGTCGTCGAAATTCCGATGAAGGAGATGGCGAAATCGATCCTTGAAGGGCGACCTAACATGATCGCGCTCGGGATCGTCGCCAAGCTTGTCGGCCTGAACCAGGAAGTCTTTACCGCGCTGATCGAGAAGCGGCTGGCGGAGAAGGGGCAAGTCGCGTCGCAGGGGAGCCGTGTAGCGCTTCAGGCCGGCGTCGCGGCCGCCGCTGCTATTTCATTTGATCGGCGCCTGGCACCGCCGGTCGTCGGGAACAAAAGATGGCTGGTCTCAGGCAACGAGACGACCGGCCTCGGCGCCATTCGCGGCGGCGTCCGTTTCGCCGCCGCCTACCCCATTACCCCGGCGAGCGAAATTCTCGAATGGCTAGCGCCAAGACTGGCCAAGGTCGGCGGCGTTTTGTTGCAAGCCGAAGACGAGTTAGCCTCGATCAACATGATCATCGGCGCTTCGTTCGGCGGTACGCCGTCATTGACCGCGACATCGGGCCCCGGTCTGTCGCTGATGATCGAAGCGCTGGGGCTCGCCACCGCGGCGGAAATTCCGATTGTCGTCGTCGACGTGATGCGCGGCGGACCGTCGACCGGCATCCCGACAAAATCGGAGCAAGCCGATCTCAACATCGCCGTCTACGGCTTCCACGGCGACGCGCCGCATCTGGTGCTGGCGCCGCAGTCCGTTGGCGATTGCCTGTTCACGACGCAATGGGCCGCCCATCTCGCCGAAGCACTGCAGGCGCCGGCCATCGTGCTGTCGGATCAATTCCTCGGCCAGACCGTCGCGGCGATCGAGCGGCCGGCGGATGTCGCGTTTATCGGCGAGCGGATCAAGCATACCGGCAGCGAAGCGCCCTACCGCCGCTATGCGCTGGCGGCCAACGGCATCTCGCCGATGGCGATCCCCGGCACGCGCGGCGCCCAATACACCGCCGAGGGACTGACCCATTCCGAACGGGGAACCCCGACCAGCGGCGCGGCGGAGCACCGCGTCCAGCTCGACAAGCGCCGTGACAAGCTCGAGCAATTCACCTTCGGCGATCATTGGGCGACGATCGAGGGCACCGGCGAGATCGCCGTCGTCACCTGGGGTTCGCTCACCGGCGCCGCGCGCGAAGCCATCGCGCTCGCCGGCCGCGACGGTATCGCGGTGCGGCTGGTGGCGCCGCGGCTGTTGCTGCCGGTGCAAAATGCCCGCTTTGCCGCGGCACTCGATGGCGTGAAACGGGTGCTGGTCGTCGAACAAAGCCACAGCGGTCAGTTCTACCGCTATCTCAGGGCGCATTACGACCTGCCGGGCGAAACAAGGGTGCTGCACCGGCCCGGACCTTTTCCCATTCGTCCAAGCGAGATCCATCAGGCGATCGCGGAATGGAGGAGCTGATAGTGACGCCCGACACGCAGCTTGCTTGCAAGCCGAGCGACTATAGATCCGACCTCAAGCCGGTGTGGTGTCCCGGTTGCGGCGACTACCACGTGCTGATGGCGTTCACGCGGGCATTTGCCCAGTTGGCTGTGCCCGCCGAGCAGATTGCCGTCATCTCCGGGATCGGCTGCTCTTCGCGGATTCCGGCCTACACCAACTGCTACGGATTCCACGGCGTGCACGGCCGGTCGCTCGCGCTTGCCTCCGGCTTGAAGGTGACGCGGCCCGATCTCACGGTCGTGGTGGCGAGCGGCGACGGCGACGGCTACTCGATCGGCGGCAATCATTTTCTGCACGCTTGCCGCCGCAACATCGACATGACCTACGTGGTCATGGACAACCGCGTCTACGGCATGACCAAGGGTCAACCGTCGCCGACCACCGAACCCGATTTCGACACCGCGATTTCGCCGGGCGGCACCGGCCTCAGTCCGTTCCATCCTCTGGTCAACGCGCTGGCGTCGGGAGCCAATTTCATCGCCCGCTGCTTCGCCGGCGAGCCCAACGAGACGGCAGCCATCCTGGTCGAGGCCATCCGCCATCCCGGCTTTTCCTTCGTCGAGATTTTGAGCCCCTGCGTCACCTACCGGCCGGATCAAAAGGAATGGAAGGATTTGGTGCATCCGGCGCCGGTTGCCGCCACCAACGATCCGGCCAAGGCGGCGCGCCGTATCATGACCGACGATGGTTTCAACATCGGCATTCTCTACCGCGGCGAGCGCCGGCCGTACCAACCGAAGTTCGCGCCGCAGAGCCTCGACCCTTCGGTGCTGGAGCAGGAATTCGAAATATGAGCAAAATCCCCGGCACCCCGACAGTGTCCACGCTCGCGGACCTGTTCGGCGCCGCCTATCAGATCGAAATCGATGCCGTCGAACGCTACACGATCCTCGCCGATCAGATGGAAATTCACAACAATCCGGAAATGGTCGACGTGTTCCGCGATCTGGCGAGAGCCGAAGGAATTCACGCCGAGGAAATCAAACGGCAAGCGGGGGCGATCGACGTCGTGGCGCACGCGCGTCGCGTCGGCAAGTGGACCAAGGGCGAGAGCCCGGAAGAAGTGGATCTCGCCGCCGCACATTACATGATGACGCCGTGGCATGCCCTGCAAATGGCGCTCGCCGGCGAGAAGCGGGCATTGGCCTTCTTTACCCACATCGTCGAGACGGCGAAGGACCGGAAAGTCACGCAAATGGCGGCGGAGTTCGTCGAGGAGGAAACCGAGCACGTCAACCTGGTGCACCGCCTGTTGCGCAAATATCCGGCGCCGCCCGAATCATGGCCGCACGATCTCGATCCGCCGGTCTCGCAAGAATGACCCGCACCTTGACGGGCTGGCGCTGAACGCCCGCCCGCCGCCGGCTTAGAGCATGATCCGGAAAAGTGGCAGCCGGTTTTCCGAAAAGATCATGCTCCACCAAGATATTAGAGCGCCAATCGATTCAATCTGAAGCGATTGCGCTCTAACCGGTCGAGCTGTCAGTTCGCCTTGTTCCGCAAATCCCTGACGCGCACGGCCTTGCCCTGCGAGCGCGGCAGTTCGCCCGGCGCTTTGACGGCAACATGGCAGGTGACGCCGATCAGCGATTTGATGTGCTGCCGTACTTCTTCGCCTTTGCGGCCGCGGCCGGCGTCGGTATCGCGGGAGTCCGGCGCCAGCTCGACCTCGATCGTCAAGGCATCGAGTGCACCCTCTCGCGTCAATACAATCTGGTAGTGCGGCGCCAGGCCGGGGAAGCCGACCAGCACGGCTTCCACTTGCGACGGATAGACGTTTACCCCGCGGATGATAAGCATGTCGTCATCGCGACCGGTAACGCGCATGATGCGAACGTGACTGCGCCCGCACGGACACGGTTCGTTGCTCAGCCGAGTGATATCGCGCGTCCGATAGCGAATCATCGGCAGCGCTTCCTTAGTGAGCGTAGTGATGACCAACTCGCCGGTTTCGCCGATCGGCAGCGGCTGCAGGCTCTCGGGATCGATGATTTCGAAGACGAAGTGGTCCTCCCAGCCGTGCAAGCCTGATTGCGCCACGTGGCATTCGCAAGCGACGCCGGGCCCCAGGATTTCCGACAAGCCGTAGATGTCGATGGCCTTGATGCCGAGCCGCTCCTGCAGATCGCGGCGCATCGCGTCGCTCCACGGTTCGGCGCCGAACAAGCCGACGCGCAATGAGGAACGCCGCAGATCGATCCCTTGTTCGAGCGCGACCTCGGCAATGTTAAGCGCGTAGGACGGCGTGGCGCACAGGACATTCGCCCCGAAGTCCCGTAGCAGCACCACCTGGCGCTCGGTGCCGCCGCCAGACACCGGAACGACGGTGCAGCCGAGGCGCTCGGCGCCGTAATGCGCGCCAAGCCCGCCGGTGAACAGGCCGTAACCGTAGGCGTTGTGCACGATATCGCCGGGCATGGCGCCGCCGCAGGCGAGCGAACGCGCCATCAGACCGGCCCAGCGGTCGAGGTCGCCCTTGGTATAGCCGACGACGGTCGGCTTGCCGGTCGTTCCCGACGACGCATGGATCCGGATGACCTTGTCGCGCGGCACCGCAAACATGCCGAACGGATAATTATCTCTCAGGTCCACCTTGAGCGTGAACGGAAACCGCGCCAGGTCGGCGAGCGACTTGAAGTCGGCCGGCTTGACGCTGGCGGCGTCGAATTTCTTGCGGTAGGCGGGCACGGCCGCATAGGCGTTGCTCAATGTCTGCTTCAGGCGGGTTGTTTGCAGCCCGCTGAGCGCCTCGCGCGACATCGTCTCGAGGCCCGGCTCGAACATGAAAATTCCGGTTTCCTGAATTGCTGATCGTGTGCTCATCGTTGCTTTTGTCAGGCCACAGACCATCCGGGTCTAATCGGCTGTTCGGCGATGCATGCGCCGTGAACGGCGGTGTGTTCGACTGCGTATCCTTGATTGTAGGCGGCGCGCGTGATCAGGGTGAACTTCAAGACCCATCCGCTAAAGAATGCACAAAGGCCGCCGAGCGCAAACAGCGGAACGGCAGCACCGGGCATGAAGAAGCCGGCCGCGGCGAGTGTAATCGGCAGAACAAAGCCAAACAAGAACAGCCGGTCCCTTGCCGCCTCGAGTATTTGCAGGGTGCGGATCGGCGCGCCTTTCACGCGTAGCGCATCGAGATAGGCCCGCCACGCGAATGCGCGAACCGCGACTAGAACCGCGACCACTGGCGCCGCGATTTGCGAAACCAAGAGCGGCACCAGCAGCGCCGTCGCGGCCACGAACAGGCCGCCGCCCTCGACCAGCCCCATGACGATGATGAGGGGAACGATCAACGGCTCGCGCCACGCCGGAATGCCCTTTGCCCCCTTCAGCATCATCGCTTGCGACAACAGGAACAGCAAGCCCGCGACGGCGGCCGCGAGAAGCGCGGGACGCCAATCGAACCAGAACGCGAGCACGGCAAGCGGGAAAAAGATCAGCGCCAGCCATGCCTCCCGCGCCATCCACGAGCGCTGCGGCTGGCGCAGGACGTAGGCGAAGCGCCACGGGCGGCCGATCTTGAGCAGGACCAGAAACAAGCCGACGGCGACGAGCAAAATGGCGAGCGGAGCAAGCGGCAGCGGCGGGGTGCCGAGAAAGGTCGCAACCGCGGCAAACGTAAAGAGCCCGATGCCGGTGCCGCCGCACAAGAAGTTGCCGGCCGCCTTCCAATCCCAGGACGGCTGATGCCAAGGCTCGACGCCCTTGGTCCGAATTGCTCCCGCCGCCGGCGTTGGCGAAGACAGTTGGTGGGCGCCCGGCGATGTCGGCTCGTCGCCATCTGTCTTGTCGTAAACATAGTAGAAGCCCGGTTCGGTACCGATCTCGGCGTGCATCCGGAAGTACTTCTGCGTGCGCAGCAGGCGCGAAACGTTGCTGTTCGGATCGTCAATATCGCCGAAAGACAGCGCGTCGGCGATGCAAGCATTGACGCAAGCCGGGGTCGCCTGCGGGTCGACGCCGGGAATCATGCCATTGTCGAGCCCGAAATCGATCCGATCCGAGCAAAAAGTGCATTTTTGCGCGACGCCAATCCGATGCGAATCCTCGCGCACGATTTCGTTTTGCATGGCGGACCGGCCATAGGCAAAGCCCGGCGCATCGATCTTGAATCGTGCCTGATAAGGACAGGCCACGGCGCAATAGGCGCAGCCGATGCAGAGGTCGTAATCGATGGTGACGATCCCATCGGCGCGCTGCCGCGTCGCCGTCGAAGGGCACACGTGCATGCACGGCGGCTCTTCGCAATGCTGGCAGCCGACGGGAACGAAGGTGCGGCTCACCTTGGGATAGCTGCCGGCCTCGATATCGAGAACTCTGCGCCATTGCACAAACGGCGACGTGGCATTGGCCTGCTTGCAGGCCGCGGTGCAGGTCTGGCACCCGACGCAACGTTGCAGGTCTGCCACCATCACCCACCGCGTCATTTGGCGTCCCTCAATGGCGTCACCTTGACCCTGACCAGGTCTGCGCTCGATCCGGTGGCATCCGTGAGATCCAGCAGCATCGGCATGAGCGCATTCATGCTCGGCGCCGTAAAATCCTTGGCGAACGGCGTCGCCCATTGGTCGAACTGACCGATCATCAACAGCGTATCCGGGCGGATGCCCTCACACAGCATGACGCGGCCCTTGGTGTGGTCGAGCGGCGAGCGCACTTCGACCAGATCGCCATCGGCGATGCCGATTTTCTCGGCCGCGCCGCGGTTCATGATGACCTTGCCGTGACCGGCAATGTTCTCAGCCACTTCCCTGATGAATTGGAGGCTGACGTTGCCGCCCCAGGAGTATTGCATGCTGTGCGTGGTGATCAGCCAGAATGGATAATCACCGATGCGGACGTTGAAATGGCGCTCAAAGGCTCCTTCCCATCGCGCGCCGAGATCCCGCCAATGCGGCATCGGCTCGTATTCTGCGAGTTGTTCATCCCACCAGTTGATGCCATGCTCGTGCAGTCGCCGTCCCAGCTCTTTGCCGATACGGAACAAGCGTTCCTGATACGGCAGCTCGAAGCGCAGGCCCGACGCGATCATCTTTGGATAGAGGTACCACTTCAACCGCGAGAACGGCTTCACCCGAAATCCGTGCTCGCGGAAATAGTCCAGGCCTTGCGTTTCCTTGCCGTCGGTAAGCTCGGCGCTGGCCGCGCGGCATACGGCGTCCCAGATCGCCTCGGTCTCGTGAGGCTCTTTTGGATCGATGGAAAAGTCGTAGTTGGGGCCTGTGAGTTTTACACCGGCGGCACCGCGGTTGATCGCGGCGTTGTATTCCTCCAACAGGCCGGTGCGTCTGGCCAGTTCGGTGGTGATCCAGGTGAAATCCTTCGCTTCGCCTTGCGCGCGGACCGCCGGATCGCGCAACGCGAAACCCTGGTGGTCCCAGAACTGCTCGATATATTTCGTGCCGCCGATGCGCAGCAATTGCAGTCCCTCGAGATCGGTGCAGTCGGGCAGCAGCACGTCGGCCATGTAGTTGGTTTCGTCTTGCGTGTAGGCGAAGCAGACAGTGAACGGAAAGCGCGCCATCGCCGCGCTCAGGGCTTTGCTGTCCCAGTACGAGATCGCCGGATTGGAACGGTACACCAGCCACACGTCAGGCTGCGTGGCGTGCGGCAGATGGTCGAAATCGTGGGCCTGCATCATCCAGGCGAGATGGGTCGGGCCGAGCGCCGGGCTCCAGGGCGAGTTGCCGACCAGCGGCACCAAGGTCCGATAGGCGTTGCGCACGGATGGACGGGAGACCCACTCCTCTTTGCTGGTCGGATTCATGGGATAGTCCATGAAACCGTCGGGGCCCGGCCGGACGCTCGACCAGCGGTTATCGGCGGGACGATTGAGACGCACCGTGGTGCCAAGCGTTCCGCCCGGCACTTCCAGAGCCCCGACCAGGCACGCCAGCAGCGTGCGTGCCCAACAACATTCGTAGCCGCCCCAGCCGCTATTCACCGTCTTGCCGAGTGAAATTGCGACCGGCCGCAGCGGCAGCGTCTCGCCCTCGATCTTGATCGTTTCACCGATCCGCGCATGAGCCAGGAACTCGTTGGCGACGCGGCGGATGGTCTGCGCCTCGACATCGCAGATGGCGCTCGCCCATTCGGGCGAATAGCCGCTCACATGGCGAACGAGGCGCTCAAAAGACGGGCTAACCTGTACGGCATGGTGTTCGATGACCTCGTGATCGGGACCAAGCTCGATACCGTCGAGCGTGAAGACGCCGTCGAGCGACGGATCGATTCCCGGCGCGTCATAAGGCACGGCGCGGCCATTGGACTTGTCGATGACCAGCGGCTTGCGCTTGTCAGGATCGCGCAGGAAAAAGCCCTGCGGCCCGACCAGATACGGGGACGACGTATGATGCTTGAGGAATTGGATGTCCAACCGTTCCCGCGGCTGCTCGTGCAGGAACACGTGCAGCATCGCGAACAGGAACGCCGCGTCGGTCTTCGGCTTGATCGGGATCCACTCGGCGGAGCAGGCGCCGGTCACCGAAAGATGCGGCTCGACCTGCACGCGCTTCATGCCGCGTTTGCGCGCATCGGCATGACGCTTGACGCCGCAAACTCCGCCGGATGCTTCGACATTGCCGCCGAACGAAATGACATAGTCACAGAGTGGCGTGTCGGGCGAAACCGTAAAAGCGCGATGCCAAAATTCGCCGTAGAGATGCTCGGAGTGCGTACACTTGACGCCCTGGCCGCCGCCGAAGCTCATGTCGACCGGGCCCCAGGCCGCCAGCAACGCGGGCAGCGTCCCCATATAGGCAACCGGCGTGCCGCCGCCGCCGAAGCTGACCGCCAGACGCGGAAACCCGGACTCGTCAGTAAGCCCCGCGTCGCGCGCCGCCTTGAGCTTCTCGGCGACAATGTCGAGCGCCTCGTCCCAGGAGATCTTTACAAACCCGGGATCCTCGCCGCGGCCTTTCTTCGCGTTCGTCCGCTTCATCGGATGCAGAATGCGATTGGGGTTGTACGACTTTTGGATCAAGCCGAAGGCCTTGACGCAGACCTTGCCGCCGGCTGGAGGAATCCCGGCCGCCTCGAAATTCGGGAGCACCTCCGTCGCGACATCGTTCTCGATGCGGACTTTCAGTAGCTCAGGACCTGCCACACACTGGTAGCAATAACTGGAAACGGTGCGTTCGCGGCTGAGGTTGGCGGCAATCATGATGCATCCATCTCAACCGGCGCGGGCCGCCGCACGCTTGGCAGCCTTCGCCTTCAGTCGTTCGTGGGATTTGCCAACGTCGACGACGAACCGCGTGTGGGTGCCGCCGCCGATCGGTTCAAGCTCATCCTTGGCGGATACGTCGAAAGTCACCTTGCGGCCGTCGACTGCGCTCACCGTCGCGGTGATCTCGACCTCCATCCCCAGCAGTGTCGGTGCGGTATGCCGGAGAACCACCTCCATGCCGACCGAATCCTCTCCGGCATCGGCGTGCTCGAGCAGGATTTCGCGGCAGGTCTGCTCGATGTCGCGGCAAAACCACGGCGTGCCGTAGACTCGGCCTTCCTCGCCCATGAAGCTGATCGTGCGTTCGGCGTCGACGACCAGACGGCGGACCTTCGAGATTCCTGGACGAAGACTGTTCTTCATCGTTTTTCCTCCCGATTTTCCATCATAATTATGGAGAGCGGGCGGCAAATTGATTCAGATCAATCGGATGAGCCTTGCTCACACGCCGAGATACGCCGCGCGCACGCGCTCATCCGCCTGAATATCCGCCGCAGTTCCAGTGGCCGTGACCCTGCCGGTTTCAAAGACGTATCCGCGATCGGCGATGGCCAGCGCGGCACGCGCATTCTGCTCGATCAGAAGCACGGTGACGCCGTCCCGCTTGAAGCCGCGGATGATTTCAAGAATCTGATCGACCAGGATCGGCGCCAGCCCGAGCGAAGGCTCATCAAGCAGCAGGAGCCGCGGTTTCGCCATCAGCGCGCGGCCGATGGCAAGCATTTGCTGCTGGCCGCCGGAAAGCGTGCCGGCGGCGGAACGGCGCAGCGCACCGAGCACCGGAAACAAGCCGTATATGCGCGCCAGTTCGGCGCCGAGGTCGACGGCGCGGCGCGACCAGGATCCGAGCTTCAGATTGTCTTCGACCGACAATGGCGCAAACAACTGGCGGCCTTCGGGCACCTGCACAATACCGACGGCAACGCGAACGTGCGCCGGCAGCGTTTCGATCGGTTGACCGCCGAAGATGATCCTTCCGGCCGTGATTGGCTGCACGCCCGAGATCGCGCGTAGCAAGGTCGTTTTTCCCGCGCCGTTGGCGCCGACGATGGCGACGATTTCGCCGTCGCGAACCTCCATCGAAACGCCGTGCAAGACTTCGATACGGCCATAGGCGCTGGCAAGGTTCTCAACCGAAAGCACGCGCCGCCTCCTCCGAACCATGAACGCCGAGATAGGCTTCGATGACCGCCGCATTCGATCGCACTTCGGCGGCGGTGCCCTCCGCAAGGGTCTTGCCGTTGGCAAGGACGTGAATGCGGTCGGATATGTTCATCACCAGCCGCATGTCGTGCTCGACCAGCACCACGGTGACGCCGTCCTTGACGATGGATCGGATGATGCCGTCGAGCTCCTCGGTCTCCACCGGATTGCAGCCGGCGGCCGGTTCGTCGAGCAGCAACACTTTCGGTTCAGTGGCAAGAGCGCGGGCAATTTCCAGGCGTCTGAGGTCGCCGAAGGCGAGCGATCCGGCGGGACGCTCCGCGTGGGCGGCGAGGCCGACGCGCGCGAGCACCGATCGCGCCACCTCTTGCGTTTGCCGGTTCTGCCGACCGACCGAAGGGACATGCAGCAGATCGGACAGAGTGCCGGTGCTCTCGTGGCGATGGCGGCCGACCATGACGTTTTCGAGCACGGTCATGCGCAAGAAAAGCTGCAGGTTCTGAAACGTACGCGACAGACCGCGTCGTGCCAGCAAATGCGGCGCCAGCCCGGTGACGTCCTCGCCGCGGAGCCGCACGAAGCCATCCTGCGGCGCGTAGACGCCCGAGATCAGGTTGAGCAACGTGGTCTTGCCGGCCCCGTTGGGACCGATGATGGAGAAAACTAAACCGGACGGGACGCTGAGGCTGACCTCGCTGACGGCGCGCACGCCGCCGAAGGCGATCGAGAGCCGCTCGACCTCGAGAACCGTCACGTTCGCATCCGCCCGAAGGCAGCGGCGATTCCCCGGACAATCCCATGCCGCAGGAAAATCATGAAGCCCATCACCACGATGCCGAGCACCATCTGCTCATATTCATGGAGTAGCGTCAGCATCTGCGGCAGCACGACCAGCAGAGTGGCGCCGACCAACGAGCCGGCTACCGAACCCATGCCGCCGAGGACCACCATCGCTACAAGCTCGATCGACCGCAGAAAACCGGAGACGTCGGGCGTGACAAACTCATTGAGCAGCGCAAGATACGATCCGGCGACGGAGGCATAGATCGCGGAAATAACAAAGATCGCCAGCTTCTGCCGCGCAACGTCGATGCCGAGCATCCGCGAGGCGACTTCGCTGTCATGGATCGCCTGCAACGCCCGGCCCATCGGGCTATCGATGAGATTCAACGCCAGCGCCGTACCAATGACAAACGTGACCCCGCCGATCCAATACCACGCTCGCGGGCCGTGCAGCGAAAAACCGAATAGCACGAGATGCGGTACCAGCATGCCGTCGGGGCCGCCGGTCCAGGCGGCTTCGTTGGTGAGGACGATGGCGACAAGGAGCCCGAAGCCGAGAGTCGCCACCGCAAGATATTGGCCCTTAGCTGCAGGATCGGCCGGCCGACGGTAAAGGCGATCAGGCCCGACAGCGACGCGCCGCCGAGGATGCTGAGCCAACAAGGCAGGCCCAAATGGGTGGCTCCGACCGCAACGGCATAGGCTCCTATGCCGAGGAAGCCGGCGTGACCCAGGCTGACCTGTCCGGCGAAACCCATCAGAAGATTGAGGCCGAGACTCGCCAGCGCGAAGATAAAGACCAGTGCCGCTATCCGGTAATAATAGGTCGATGGGAACACCAGCGGCAGCAGCAGGATAATAACCGCGATCGCTACGGCCGGCGCCAGGCGATGATCGAGCAGTGCGCGCATGCTCACACCCGTTCAACCTGGGCCCGACCGAGCAGGCCCTGGGGCACAACGAACAGCACGGCGAGGATCACCAGGAATGCGACCGCATCCTTGTAGTTCGAAGAGATGTAGCCGGCGCTGAACGCCTCCAGCAGACCAAGCAGCAGACCGCCGACCACGGCGCCGAAGGCGCTGCCCATGCCGCCGAGCATCGCGCCGGCAAATCCCTTGAGCGCCAGCAACGTTCCGACATCGTAACTGGTCAGCGTGATGGGGGTGATGAGGATTCCGGCAACAGCGCCGATCGCCGCCGATACGGCGAAGGAGAAGTCAACGATGCGCCGGGTATTGATGCCGACGAGGCGCGCCGCCAGCCGGTTGGCGGCCGTGGCGATCACCGCCTTGCCGAGCAGCGTGCGATCAATCACCCCCCACAGCAGCACGACGACGACGGCCGCTCCGGCAAGCACGACCAGGCTCTGCGGCAGGATGGCAGCGCCGGCGAAACGGATCGGGTCGCCGCCGAACAGCGGCGGCAGACTATGAAAGCGCTTGTCGAAGACAATCTGCGCCGCGCCGCGCAGGAAAATCGAGGCGCCGATTGTGATCATGATCAGCGTAACCGCGCCCGCTCCGCGCGCCGGCTCGATGGCGAAGCGATGCAGCGCCAACCCGAGGGCGACCGCCACGATCACCGCGATCAGCGCCGCCAATGGCAACGGCACCCCGGCGAGCGCCAAAAATACCGTCGACATCCCGCCCAGCATCACGAATTCGCCCTGGGCGAAGTTCACGACGCCGGAGGCGTTGTAAATAAGCGTGAAGCCAAGAGCGACAAGCGCATAGACGGCGCCGACCGTCAGTCCGGAGAAGGCGAATTGCAGAAATTCAGCCATCGGATCAAGCCGCCCCGCGCCGTCGCTGTCGTCGTCGCTTCCCGGTCAGGCGAGCAGACCACCGGCCTGCTCGCCCGCTTTTCATGAGCCGGCGTCGGGCACCAGGGTCCAATCTCCGTTCTTGATCTCGAGCATGCGGAAAGCCGATAGATCCAGGCCGACGTGATCGGTCGGCGACATGTTGACGATGCCGCCAGTGCCGATATAGCCCTTGGTCTTCTCGATCTCGTCGCGCACCTGCGCTTTGTCGGTGCCCTTTGCCCGCTGCATCGCCTGCACCAGGATCATCAGGCCGTCATAAGCATGCCCGCCGAAGGTCGACACCGCTTGCCCGGTCTGTTTCTGGTACTCCCGTGAATAATTCACAACGACCGGCTTTTGCGGATCGCTGTCAGGCAATTTCTCGGCTACGAGCAGCGCCGCAGCCGGCAGGCGGACGCCTTCCGCCGCGGCGCCCGCGAGATCGATGAACTGCTTCGAAGCAACCCCGTGACTCTGATAGAACGGCAACGTGATGCCGAGCTGGCGATAGTTGCGCGTCACGATCGCCGGGCCTTGGCCGAATCCGGTGTTGACCACCGCCTGCACGCCCGCGGTGTTCTTGATGTTGGTGAGCTGCGGCGTCATGTCGCTGTCGCGCGGGCCATAGGTCTCTTCGTGGGCGATGGTGATGCCGTACTTCGGCGCCACGGCGACGCATTGGTCGCGCATCGACTTGCCGAACGCGTCGGTGCCCGAGATAATTGCGATCGTCGTCAGATTGCGATGCTTGAGGTCGGCAAAAATCTTTTCGCAGGCCATTCTGTCGGTGTGCGGCGTCTTGAATACCCACTTGCGCACCGGCTCGATGATCTGCACCGCGCCGGCCAGCGAGATGAAGGGAATCTGCGCCTCTTCAAAAACGGGTATCATTGCCAGTGTCGCGCCGGTTGAGGTGCCGCCAACCATCGCCACGATCTTGTCTTCCTCGACCAGGCGCGTTGCGAACGTGCGCGCATTGTTGGCGTCGCCGCCGTCGTCGTAGATGACGAGCTGGAGCTTCTGGCCGTTGACCCCGCCCTTGGCGTTGATGGCATCGGCGTACATTTCCAGCGTCTTCTTCTCCGGATCGCCGAGAAACGACGCTGGGCCGGTGACCGAAAGTACCGCGCCGATCTTGATTTGCGCCGACGCCGGGTGGCAAGCGGCGAACAGGATCGACGCACCGATGCCGATTGTCGCGACGATATGATTGCGTGCCATGTTGTTATCCTCCCAAGACAAATTCTGTCGAAACTATCAGTGCTGGTAAAGCCGAAATTGATCTAACTCAAGACGCATCGGCACCCGTCAGACAGGGCGTCTGGCGCTCGTCGACCACTCGACGCTCGCGGAATAACCGGTGCCTGTCGAGATCGGATCGTGGAAAACAGGGGAAACGGTCGGAACAGCGCACGACCACGATCGAAACGGCCGAGGCGTCGGTAGCCATCCGGCGGGAGTCATTGATCTAGCGCAATAAATCCGGCCGGATTGGGTATATTCTTTAATGATATTGGACTGTAATCCATGACAAGAATTATTGAGACTTTACGCGAGGAGCATCGCAACATCGAAGAATTGCTTCTCGTTCTGGAGCAGGAATTAAGTGTGTTCGACCGCAATGAGCAGCCCGATTATGACATTATACAGGGCGTCATCCGTTATTTTGAGGACTATCCCGATTGCTGCCATCATCCGAAAGAGGACATGATCTTCGAGAAACTGAAGGCGCGTGACTCCGTCGCGGCCGAAAGCGTCGGCGACCTCGAAGCTGAGCATCAAAACGAAGGCAAACGCCTGCGACAGGTTGCTCACGTGGTCAGGAGCGTCCTGACCGATCATGATATCCTGCGGCAGACGTTCCACAACACGTTGCGCGATTTCATCGACCTGGAACGCAAACACATCGACATGGAAGAACGCGTGTTGTTTCCGATCGCCATCAAGACCTTGCGACCCGAAGATTGGGCGGAAATCGAGGCAGTGTGGAGCGAAAAGCAGGATTCGCTATTCAATGCGGCTATTGAAGAACGATGCCAAACTCTGCGCGAGCGTATTTTGCAGTGGGAACGGGAAAACCAGGAGAATTGGCTGGCACAGCGCGCCGATTCACACTTGGACAGCCACCATTAGAACAGGCCGGTCGCCATTATTTCAATTTCAATAAGACGCGATGCATCGCCCGAGCCCGGACGAAATCGGAACCAGACATGTGCCGGCCAGGGGCGCGCTTCGAGCCCAACGCAATCATCAGCCGGCCGTCGCCGCGGGTATCACGGCCGTCGCCTCGAGCTCGATCTTGGCCGGATGGTCAAGCAGATCGGCGACGAAGATCATGCTCATGGCTGGATAATGCTTGCCCATCAAACGATTCCATATCCGCCCTAGCTCGGCGCGCCCCGCAAGATAGGCCGGCCGGTCGATGCAATAGGCCGTCATACGGCAAATATGGTCGGGCGTTCCGCCGGCCTCGGCCAGCACGGCGAGCACGTTTTTGAGCGCCTGTTCGAATTGCGGCACCAGGTTTTCGCTACAAAATTGCTGTTGCTCGTTCCAACCGACTTGGCCGGCGATGAAGACGATGCGTCCGGCGGCGACGCTGATTCCGTTGGCGTAGCCGATGGGCGGCGCCCAACCGGGTGGCAGCAAAACCGACATTGAACGCTCTCCTCGACCTTTTCGAACACGGCGCGGCGGGGCGCCAGCGCTTTCAATGATATACCGATTCAATGAACGCGACGGCGGTGGCGAAAGAAAAGGCAAGACGACGGATCGACGAAGCGCTTACCGAAAGCCCGACCGTGTTGCCCAGCATCAGGCGCAAGCCATTTAATGTCGCATTTTCAATTAGTTAGAGACCATCCTTGCGGACTGCGCTATGCTGCCCGTGACCGCATCCGTTGACTTAAATCAAGAGGGTGCTGCGAATTTCAAGCAAAAAGACATGTTTCACATTGGTGTAGCGCCTGAGGGAAACTTGCAATGCGGCGGCGACCCTGTCGATCGGACTAAGGAACGCACTCCGGCGCACCATGTGAACGTGAGTCACAACATGCAAAATGACCTCGCCCACATCCTCAACGAGATCGAGGATCCGGAACTCGGCATCGGCATCGTCGACATGGGCATGGTTTATCGCGCCGACTGGAACGCAACGGGCATCGAGGTGGAATTCACGACGACCTCGGCCTCGTGCCCTTTCGCTGAAGCGATGTTGCAGCAGATCAACGACATCCTGCGTCATCGCTTCCGCGAGGCCGCATCGATTCGCGTACGGCTCGTCCTGAATCCGCCGTGGACGGTGGAACGGCTCAGCGATAATGCCCGCAGAAAGCTCGGTTGGCCGGAAAGCGCGACTGATCCGTCGGCGCATTTCTGCGCGGATGTCGCCCCGGATCCGTCGAAACACTGAGCCGCTCTGCCGCGCCGAGTGACGACGCCACCTCATGGAAATGGTTAGACCGTGAGGCTGGTTTGTTGCCGATCATCAGACCCGCGCCAATGTCCTTAAAGCAACTATTTTTTCGCGAAGCAGCTATTTCACGATTGTCACCTTACTGCGGTCCTCACTCACGAGCACAGCAGCAATCACGACGAGACCCTTGATGACCATTTGCGCGAATTGAAGCATTACGAGATATGTAAGCGCTTACACAAAAACCTAGCCGAAGATCGAGAAAGCGTCAACGGACTTGATCGGCTGAACCGGGTGCGGCCCTCTTAAGCACGCACCATCGACGCCGGTTTCGCGCGTCTCACGCGCCCGGGCGGCGCGACGTCATCATACTGGCGGGCGGCTTAGAGCCCTGCCCTGCTGTGGAAATGCGGCGGTGCGTCTGCGCGATTTTTGCGTCGGGCAGCGCGCCGTCGTCTCCCGGATCACGAGATCGGTCGATAGTTCGAGCGGCAGCACCGGAGCGCTGGTCTCGATGGCGGCGATGAGGCGTTTCGCCGCGCTATCGCCCATCTCCTGCGCAGGAACGCGGACGGTGGTGAGTTTCGGAGTGATGTACTGCGCGATCGGCATATCATCAAATCCGACAATGGAAATATCGTTCGGAACGGAGAGGCCGGTATCCCGACATTCCGACAGGGCGCCGATCGCCTGAACGTCGTTGGCGCAGAATACCGCCGTTGGCGGGCGGTCGAGCTGAAGCATCCGTTGCATGGCAGCACGGCCCTCCACGAATTCGAATGCCCGCTCGAACATCAGTTCGGGATCGGGTTCGATCTTCGCGTCGCGCAGCGCCTGTTCGAAGGCGATTTTACGCTGCAGCGCACGGTCGTTGAGGTCGGTGCGGCCGCAGATGAGGCCGATCCGCCGATGGCCGAGCGCCAGCAGATGTCCCACTGCGGCGCGGGCTGCCTTGATATTGTCGAAGGAGACGCTCGGGCGCTCGCGCGACCGGGTCAGCTTCCAGGTGATCACGAACGGACAATTGTTGCGGACTATCTTGTCGTAAACGGCGCTGGCGCGGCGCTCGCCGGTCAGGATCAGCCCTTCGACACGGCGTGATAGCAGCTGGTGAATGAGCGCCGCCTCGCGTTCCTCGGAAAAATCCGAAACGCCGAACAGCACGGTGTATCCCGCCTGCTGCGCCGCCTGCTGAACGGCCTGGGTCGACGAACCATAGATGGAATTGGTCACCATCGGGATGACGAGGCCGAGAAGGCGGGATCGGCGCGAGGCCAGCCCGCCCGCCAATCCGTGCGAGACGTAATGATGGCGCTCAATCACCGCCAACACCGCCTCGCGGGTCGCTTTCTTGACCTTGTTCGGCTGATTGAAGGAACGCGACACGGTCGCCGTCGAGACACCAGCCTCACGGGCGATTTCGTTGATTGTAATTGTTTTTGGCGGCAGGCGCCGCGGGGCCTTGCGCGACATCATCCTCACCTGAATCGTCCGGCGCTACGCGGGCGGCACATTATGCGCGCGGATCGTCACAACGGATCGTGGCAGCGCCGCACTTGCCCTCTGTACAATACCGCAGATTGAGATTTCCCGTCCGCTAATATTGACAGGTCGCAAACTGCGTATATTAATTCACAGCACAATGAAAGCGTTTTCATAATTTGGGGGATTGGTGCGCCGTTACCTTAAGAAGGCAGCTCCGAAGGAGCGCAGCGACACCGACGCGATCGACACTACGGTGCGGCAGATGCTGGCGGACATCGCCGAGAACCGCGACGCCGCGATC